>Ga0194002_1000016_pt1 | contig 15456 bp, 17 predicted proteins | sample FLT_89_MG_FD_140318 | JGI IMG/M metagenome (GOLD analysis project Ga0194002, IMG submission 140318) | Sediment microbial communities from the Broadkill River, Lewes, Delaware, United States - FLT_8-9_MG | ecosystem: Environmental > Aquatic > Freshwater > River > Sediment | place: USA: Delaware... | reverse complement strand
CCGATGATGCTCAAGCTGTATGGAAGTATCTCGGAAAAAGATATAGATATGAAACTGAATTCTTTAAAGATATGCTTTTTATCTTTAGGTATTAACTACATAAACTAATTGAACCATTCTTGGAAATACCTGTGTGCTAGATAAAGGATTTCCAGCTACACTACTATCATAACCATTTACTACTGTTGTTTCTAAAGCCGGGTATGTTGCGTCATTATTTTGCAAGGCTACATAGCTTAAGGTTTGCAGCATATTAATAGGTAATTTCGTTTCTGTATCAATAGTAGCTCCATTTACTTTATGTACTAGAGATGCTGTTCTATTGAATATCTGAGTACTTGATAAAGGATTTCCTTGTACACTACTATCATATCCATTAACTACAGTAGTTTCAATCCCGGGATATGTAGGGTTAGTAGAATTAATTGCTATATAATTTGTTACCTGGCTTAATTGGATAGGAGCAGCATATTCTTGTTGCCAGTTAATTACAGGTACATCTTGTACAAGAGAAACATTTCTTGGGCTTACTTGAACGCTTGATAAAGGATTTCCTTGTACACTGCTATCATAACCATTAACTACGGTAGTTTCAATATCAGGTATACCACCAGTAACAGGAAAAAAGTTACCTACTTGACCTAATTGAATAGGTAGAGGTACATCAATAAGATAAGGAATTCCAGAAGCAAATTTAACAAACTGTACACATCTTGGATTTATTTGGGTTTTTTCAATAGCGCTGCCAAAGGAGTAAAAACCTTCTACCACGGTAGTAGATAGGGCAGGAAAGTTCGAATCATCGTTTAGCAATGGAGCATAGCTAGTGACTTGCGCTAATTGTAAATTTTGGCCTATAGTATTATTAATTGTTACAGGACCGTCAGATATGTTGTCAATGTCACAAACTAGTTTAGCTGTTCTTGGGAACACTTGTACAGATGATAAGGCGTTACCCTGACTATCATACCCGTCAACTACCGTGGTAGATAAAGCTGGATAATTAGAGTCATTTAATACTACAAAACTTGTAACTTGATTAAGTTGAATATTTTGCGGGCTGTTCAGATTTAAGTCTGATAAATTAATCGCTGCCATATAAATATTTATGTTAATTTATAAATACTATTATGAATACAAGCATCTTTGATGAAACTTTTAATAAGCTTATTACTGAAGCTATCGGACTAAATGAAGCCCCTATCGCTGGTATTGGCGATATAGGATCTTTCGAACCTTCATCCTCTCAAGCAACCTACTCCATTACTGATGTAACTGGAGATGATGATGAAAAAATTAAAGAAGTAATTGTTAAAACCGGAGAGTATATTTTAGACTATCTTTCTGAACCTTCTCCTCTTTCGAGAAAAGAATTTCAAGATAAAGTAGCTGAATTTATTAGAAAGTCAATTAACGATATATTTCCTGACTCTAAAAAAGCTTCTGGTGGTAAATCTTATATGGCGAGAGATTATTACGCAGCAAGAGCGGTGATGAAAGCCTTTGAAGATCAAGGAGTTATAGATACTAAAGCAGATTTAAGTAAAATTCAAAAAGGAGATGTAGAGGAAGATGAATTACCTCAAGTTGCTTCTGACATCGTTGATGATATGTCAAGTGAAGTTGAGGATAAGGTACAAGACGATTTAGATGATACTAAAGACAAGATCGAAGATATTGATGATTCGGAGCAAGAAGAAGTAGGGGTTGATGGAGATTCCGAAGAAGTCGAAATAAAAACAACCGCTTCTCTTCAAGAACCAGAGCCTGAACTACAATTTAATAATTTTAATAACTATGATATTGAAGACGTAGGGGATATAGAGTTAACAGATGACGAATCAGATGCATTAGAATATCTTGAACCTGAATCAACTGGTAAGCAAATGAGAAACAAGCTTGAAAGTTCTCTTAAGTTTAGAGAAAGACGATCAGAAATTATACCACTTCTTAATAGTTTAATTGCAAAAGGTGTATTAACTAAAGCAGAAGATGTAGAAGACGAAGATTCTGGAGAAAGTGACTATGAATCTGAGGAAGATTTCTTAAGTAAGTATGGGTTTAAGGCAGATCCTTATACAGGGTCGATAGAAACATAATGACTGTACAAGATATCATAGATTCTTACATCAAGGAAGGAAGGGAGATTGATGCAGATTTTATTATTGAAATCTATAGACACTCAAAAGAAACTATGACTAAAGACGAATTAACAGAAACAAAAAAAGATTTAAGGGAATTAGTTAAAATATATAAAAAATCTCTAGAAAGTAATGAAAAACTATTCCCTGTTAGCCAAAGAGTAGCAAAAAAGTAGTTGAATTTTTAAAATAACTAGGTTAAAATATTTTTACACAGAAGGGAGCCAAAGGCACCTTCTACTCGCTAATCATAGTGATAGTGAGAAAAACATAAAAAATATGAAAATTACAAAATATAAATTACCATTCGGCGGTCACCACGTTCGTAACGAGGTTGTTGGATCATTAGATTCAGTTTTTGATAAGTTTTTTAACGAAGCTTTTCCAGATTGGTCTAATTCTTTCGGGATTAATGCATTTTCAGACTCATCTTACCCTAAGGTAGATATTCTCGATTGTGAAAAATGTGTTAAAATCTTTGCATCTGTTCCAGGTTTAGATAAAAAGGATGTAAATGTTGAAATTGTTCCTCAAGATGGTGTAAACGTTCTTACAATTTCAGGATCAAAAAACAGCAGAGATGAATGTGAAGTAGCAACTTTTATTAGAAAAGAGTTGAAACGATCTGCTTTTACAAGATCTTTTACGTTAGGTGAAAATCTCGACCCAGAACAAGTTAATGCAGAATTCAAAAACGGTATTCTTGAGCTTGAAATTACTAAAAAAGAGGAAGTTTTACCTCCAGTTAGAAAAATTAAAATAAAGTAATAGATTTTTTCTATTAGGTCCTTTTAACAGCGCTATTATCTCTTATGGTAATAGCGTTTTTCTTTTCATTCACTGGTGGAAACGCAGTTGTTCTTTCAGATGGTGAAGTATTACTACTACCGATCTGTCTAACATCATCAGCTTCCGCCATTAAAGTTAAAGGTACATTTCTAAATTGATGAGAATGATTACCTACATTTACTGGGACTTTATGAGAGAAGTACATTGAAAAGCTAGAACTACATCTACAACCAGGTAAAGAGATAAAACCTCTATAAGTTGTATTAGGAAGAACAAAACCTTCAAGTTTTACTTGTTCTGTTTCTTGAAATTCAATAGGAGCAGTAATATGCTGAAGAGTAACCTCGCCTTCGAAGTGAGAACTTCCAGCGACAACTAAATTCTGAGAAACTCCTAAGTTACTATCAATTAAAACTTGTTCACCGTTTGTTTGGCGTAGAGTAAGAATATCTGACTCTAAGAAAAGTCTTTTGTTGGCTTGTATGTTAATTTCACTGTCTGAAGAAATATTAACTTGTTCTCCGGTAAGATTAGTAATAGACCCTGCAATATCAACCGGACCGTAAGATTTTATAGCAACTCCTCCTGAACCTACTAAAACATTCCATCTATTACATACATTTAGATTATATGTACCACCAGGTAAATCTTCTACATGTACATATTCGTAGATAGGAGATTCTTTCATACTAATATAAACCCCCTCTTTTGCTACGTTGACAGAATTGTTAGTTATCTTACCTACATTATCTTTTCTAATATTAGGTAAATCATTCATTACTAACCCAATAGTTTCTGATTGATGTTTTGAGACTTGTATAATTTTTGAACCACCAAGACCTAATCGCTTTTCAATCTCAGTAATTTCAGCTATTTTAGATTCTAATTTTAATTTTAGTAAGTCTTCTTTATCTTCTTTTTCCCAATTTCCGTTTTGAGAACTAGGACTTATACCTGTACCGTTACAAACCGGGCACGGGCCACTACCTAAAAAGTTTTTAGAATTAACTGTTGGTTGAGTAAAGGTAGAAGCTTTACCGTAATTGAATACAGTAATATTTCTTCCTCTCCATCCTGATGCTCTAACCTCTGAAAAACTAGAATCGTTAATCATATTAAAAGAGGTAGTCCAGTTACCTGCCATAGGAATAGATCTTGTATACCTTGCTGAACTGTTTACTTGTCTATAGAAGTAAAAAGTATTTCTTCTATACCAGATAGGTGCTCTATAATCCGCGCTACAAACCGGACAACGGCCAAAGCTGCCAACTCTTGTCTGTAAAGATGAAGTATAATCAAAAAGATTATCAAAAGAAGTTATTAACGGAGTTCTCTTAATTTCAAAAAGCTGCTTAATAGATGCTACCTCTTCAGCAATGTTTTTCCACTCCTGCATTGCATCTTTATTAAAGTTGCCAACCTTTTCAAAATGATCACCTCTTACAATTTCATCCAAGTCTCTTTGAGTAAATTCGTTTTTATATCCATTAATAGTTTCAAAGTGGTCAGCTAGAGTTAATATTTGTTTATTATTAGCGTTAAACTCAACAGAAGAATCATTATTAAGTTCTGTATATGAGCCGCTATATCCAGTAAATCTAATTGCTTCTTTATTATCTGTGTTAACTACTTCTATTACCCCACCTTTTTGGTTGAGTACCATCTTACCTCTATACGTCTCAACATCAGGGGAATAGTCTTGTAGATCAGCTTTTCCCACATTATTATAGTCTCCAGGATAATCTACAGGGAAATTGTCTTCCCCTTGATATACGCTCTTCCAGTCCGATGATCCGAGCATTGTACCAAATATTACAGGGTACTGTGGATTACCTTCTCTGAAGAAAACCCACACATGGGCTCCTACATCTGGGATCGCGAACTGACCTTTACCGCAATTTGAATAAGTTTTAGGCTTATATAAATGAGTGTAAGGATTAACTCGATTAGGATTACCCGTCGATCTGTCACCAATGTTTGAATTAATTGTCTTAGAAAAGGCATCAGATTGTTGACCTTCATTTATTTCATATATTTTGCCGTATTTTTCGCCTGTACCGTCTTTATTAAGAGAGTATTTAGAAGTAGTGGGTGAAGAAGGTATAGATGTTTCAACTCTATTAGAGTCAGAAATCGAAGCAGTATTGTTATAATTTATATACTTACCTGAAGAAGCTCCTGAGGAGACTGGAGCAACAACCTCGCTCCATGGTAAAATACTTTTTAAATCTTCTACTAGTTTGGGTGTTAGATCGGTCTGGATATTATCACCCATAAACTTATAATATTTGTCTTTATTATCTCTTTTTACAGTTTCATAAATTGTAGGGGATATATGCGGTACATACACCTTAACTCTACCTCTTTTTTCAGGATCATTATTTTGTATAACAATACCTAAATAATTACCGTAGTATGTAGGTAAAGGTGTTTTAGCCGGACTTCCACTTATTGCGTTACTATATCTCATTACTTACATTCGTCTGGGTTAGGAATAAGTTTCGCTACATTGCTGTTTATAGCGTTATTAATTGAATCAACAGCCTTAGTCGCAGTATTAGCTAATGGTACTAACAATGATTGTACTTTCCCAGCTGTTTTAGCAATAGCAGAATCAACACTATCAATAGCACCACTTACTCTACCACCTATCTTATTTAAAGCTGCATCAAGCTTTGTATCTGCCTCAATACCTGGTTGAAGTAGCTTACCGGTAACTTTGTCAAAAAAATCTGCTGGAGCTGTAATATCAAAACCTCCTGCTGCTTTAATCATTTTATTTTCTACACAATCCATTACTTTTAATACTTGAGTATCAACATAATTTTTCATATAGCTGTTATTATTAAAGCCTTTTTTGTTTCTTGGAGAAATATTATTACAAATATTATTAATTTCTTTATTGATTTCTCCCTGAAGTTTACCTGTCATAAAATTTAAACTTTTATTTTGCTTAAGACCTCCAAAAGATTTATTTATCGACACATCAAGAACCAATCTCTTATTTAGAAGATCTAATCCAAGAGATAACTGCAAATCAAGTAATTTATTTAATTTGGTGTTGATTCGTATATCAACTCCACCAAAAGGAATGTTGGGAATTTTATTAGTAAGAGTTAAAATTGAGTTTCTTAAACAATTTCTAATACCAACTTTTAATGTACTCTTTAATTGAAGTAATCCAGTTCTTAATTGCTGCCCCTGTCTGCCAAAAGATGTCTTTAACGAACTTTTTATTACCCCTGCAGGGTTTGCTGCTAAATCATTCAATGGTACTACAATACTATTAACATCAGCGTTAATAGCAGGTAGGGGCGGGCTGGCTATAAGTTTACCCGCTTGCTTTGTTAAATCAGTCTGTAGAGAAAGCCCAGCTACTTTAGCAGACTTTGGAATACTATTAAGTTCTCTATTAATATCTTTAGTAAGGGTGTTCTTACTAAATTGAACTATATTAAAGCTTGAATTGTTCCTCGACATTTAAAATATTTAGTTGATTTACCTGATTTTGACACTATTATTAGTTTATGATTAAAGTATCACACGAAGTACCGATTGCACTACTACCACAATCGGTTACGTTTAATGATTATGATTACTGTCTGGTACACCTTGTGGATCAGTACCCAGAGTACAAGGAGCACTACGTTAAAGCAAGAAAGTTAAACAGAGACGTACTTCTTGATAATAGTATCTTTGAGCTCGGCCATTCGTTTGAGCCCGAGGCTTTTGTTGAGAAAGTACATGAACTTAAGCCAACCTTTTATATTGTACCAGATGTACTTGAAGACGCACAAGCTACTCAGGCAAATTTCCGGGACTGGCTTGAGAAATATAACAATGTGCCAGGTGTTAAGATTGGTGTTGTTCAAGGTAAGACATGGACAGAACTAGTACATTGTTATAAGTTTATGTCAAAGCATGCAGATTATATTGCTATTTCTTTTGATTACAGTTATTATGAAACAACTGGGTTTGGTAATAATAAGCTTGAACAGTGGTGTTCGGGTAGGCAGCGTTTTGTTAATCAACTGATTAGTGAAGGTATTTGGAATCATAATAAACCTCATCACCTACTTGGAGCTTCTTTAGCTAGAGAATTTAAAGCTTATCAAGGTATTAAGTCTATTAGATCCTGTGATACTTCTAATCCAATCGTAGCGGGTCTTAAGGGTTTGCGATATAGTAGTGATTTAGGTTTAAATGAAAAGCCTTCTGTTAAGCTTGCTGATCTTATTGAATCAGAAGTAACTCAAGAGCAGCTGGTTGATATTCACTACAATGTTAGTAAATTTAAAGAGATCCTCGGGAGGTTCGAGGATCTCTAATGTAGTTATAGTTAATGGCATAAGCCCCGTGAATAGCGGGGCTTTTTTTATTACCCAAACTGTCTAAAGCTAATAGGCGCTCCTGCCTTCAAAGCGACAGAAGAAAGAGCTGCAGCCATTGGAGTTGCAATCATAGGCAAAATACCATACCCTAATACGGCAGTTAATAAACCTAATGCAACTTTACCTCTTTTCTCATTTCCTGGAGCTGAAAACCATCTCTTAACCTTTTCAAAATCTGAACTAAAAGTGCTTTTACCGTCTATTTTTTCACCAGCCTTTTGTATTGATTGATGATTTTTTACAACGTCATTAGCAAATTTACTAACAAGAGCATTATTAGTTTTCTCATCAGTATCAACACCAAATGTTTCTAAAGTATCAAATATCTTACCTGCAACTATATCCGGTCTTAATTTATTATTTTGCTGCGGGGTTGGAGCTGGAGCTGGAGCAGGAGAGTCTTGAAAGTTACTAGAAGTATAATTAACTTCAGCATCCGGATTGTCTGTAAATGAACCTGATCCTGACATTCCTGCAGCGTAGCGTCCAGTTTGCGGATTTCTGTTTTGATACATTGGTACTTCTAAACCAGTACCCATCGTATTTTCAAGAACTACATTCTCGTAACCTTCAACATATTCATTAAGTCTTGAAAGAGCGTCTTCGAGTTTCTTTCTAATTAAATCACTTTCTACAACATACTGAAACTCTCTTACATAACTTTCATAAAGATCTCTATATTGACCTAAAGTAATCTCTGTACTTGCATTAACTTGTGAAGGAGCCTGTCCTGGAGAACCTGGTACACCGGCTGCAGATGCTGCAGGGTCATTTGCAACTGATGCTGCCTGATCCTGTTGATTAAGTTTAGCCATATCTGCTTTAGCTTCCTGTTCACCTTCTTTAGCTACTTTCTGTAATTCAGCTTGTAACTGTTGAGGGTTTTGAGCTACTTGAGCTAATCTTTGTTTAGTTTGATCATCTAAACCACCAATTATTTTCTGAATAAAAGGTTGTATAAGTTTACCTATCATTCCTGATGCAGCTCCACCTACAGCTTGAGCACCTTGCTTAATAGCACCACCAACTGCTTGAGCACCTTGTTTGACTTTTCCTGCTAAAGCTGAAGCCCCTTGTTTGACTGTATCCCAGATACCTTCCTGCATTAACATATCTTCTGTTACACCGCAGTCTTCAACAATATTTTCTAATACCGTTAAATGAATATTTTTTTGTGCCTTAGGCTTTTTGGTTTCTAAATAGCTTTCTGCTAAAAGTCTTGTAGTATTATCTTTCATAAAAATTAATTTGATTTATAAGTTTTCTATTATACAATTATTTATATGAAATGGTATGCTTTTTTCTCTCAATCTGGTAGTGAGATACTAGAGGTTAGTAACCGGCTAGGTATTAAACCTGATAAAGTTTTTACAAATAAGAAATCAAAAGACGGTATTAACCAAGAACTTCTCAATAACTTTGATATCGAATTTATAAACCACAACGATTTGGATGATGTTTTTTCTCAATTTAGAATATATGATGACATTATTACCCTACATGGTTATTTGAGAATTATACCAGATTTTATTGCACTTTGTTACAATATTTATAATGGTCATCCAGGATGGATTACAAAGTATCCAGAGCTTAAAGGTAAAGATCCTCAGAAGAAAGCATGGAGTTTAAAACATACTACTTTCGGTTCTGTCATTCATAAGGTTACTCCTGAGGTGGATGATGGGGAGGTATTGAAAGAACGCACTATTACATTAACCGAACCTTTTGATACTAATACTGTTATTAAGGAATTGCATAAAGTTTCAATTGATTTGTGGGTAGAGTTTCTTACTGAGAAGGTTAAAGAACAAAAGATTGTTGAAGAGATTGAAAAGACATTTCCAGAGACTACTAGAGAGCTCAGAAATTTGCAGAAAGAGGAATATAAGCTATTTTGTAAGAAGCAGTATGATTACGGAACAGGTAATATTTCTGTTGGTTTAGATTTAGAGAAGAGAGAGAATAGAACTGCTTCATTGAGTAATCTTATCTTTAGATGTAATGATAAGGTTCAAAGGTTGTTGAATTTAGTAGTAGTTAATAAAAGAGAGGCGCAGAATGAACCAGTAATGGATGCATTTGATGATTTATCTTTATATAGTAAAATTGCGAAAATAGTTGAAAAAGGTTATTGGGGAAAGTAGAATATATATATGGGACAACGAATAATTAGCTTCACAGGTGCTCAGAGTACTGGAAAGACTACTCTGCTTAAAATGATGAAAGAAAATAATAATGAAAAGAATTATTATTTCATTGATGAAGTTACGAGAGCGCTAGATAAGGATGTATTTGAGATTAATAATACAGCAGACAATTATAATCTAACACAGAGTTTTATTATTAATTCTCATCTAGATAATTTTTATGTACAGAGTTCTTATCTTAAAGAACAAGATTTGATATTAGATAGGTGTATAGTTGACGGGTATATCTATACTTACTATATGTATGAAAATGGTAAGGTTTCTCATAATGTTCTTAAATTTGCTGAACATTGGTTTAGAGAAATGATTAGTCTGTATGATTTTATTTTTTATACTGATCCTAAAGATGTTGAATTAGTAGATGATGGTACTAGAAGTACTGATATTAGATTTAGAAATGATATTATTGAATTGTATGATAGGTATATATTCGGTCAGCATTATGATAATATTCATGTAATTTCTGGTTCTGTAGAAGAGAGAATGAGTAACATAGAGTTTTTACTTGAAGAAAAAATACCATGTTCAGTATGTAGCAAGCCTACTATTTATGGTACTAATCATCCCGAAGAATTCGAAGATAAACAAAACTTTCAAATAAACGGTAGCCATTTTTGCGAAACGTGTTATAATGGTGCGTATAATTTAATTTAGAGATTATGAGTGATATTACTAAACATCTAGGGCAACGGAGTGAATATAAGTCTACGTACGATAGTTCACTATTGGTGAGAGAACCTCGTCAAGCGAATCGAACTTATCTTGGGTTACAGGATGATAATCTACCTTTTGTTGGTTATGACATTTGGAATGCGTATGAAGTTTCTATGCTTCTTTCAAGTGGAATACCTGTTAATGGGGTAGCGAAGGTTATGTATAGCAGTGATTCAAAATACATCGTTGAGTCAAAGTCTATCAAACTTTACTTTAACTCTTTTAACATGGAAAAGAGGGCTAGTATTAAGACCTATCGTCAAGCGATTAAGTTTATGGAAGAAACAGCATCAAAAGATCTTTCTGAGCTTCTTGAAACTAATGTATGGGTTTCAATCTTTGATAGTGAAGATTATATCGTTGGTCCGAACCTGGAGTACCCTCGGGTAGAAAACGCGGAGAGCGTTATTAATAGCATTGCTAAGGTAACAGACTATTCAGAGAACCCGAAACTGTTGAAAATCCGAAACGTGAGTAGTTATCCGAAGGTGCAAAAGTTCTCCTCTGGACTATTAAAATCGAATTGTAAGGTGACTAGTCAGCCAGATTGGGGAGATGTATATGTTCATATTAAGGGAACGAATGAAGTTGATTATACTGACTTCCTTAGATATGTTATTTCTTTTCGTGATGAATGTCACTTTCATGAAGAGATTTGTGAAGCTATTTACAAACGTCTCTACGATACATACAAACCAGAGGAACTGCTAGTGTTTTGTTATTATGTTCGACGAGGAGGTATTGACATTAATCCTATTAGAGCTTCTAATGTTGACTTAATTGATAAGTCAGTAATTGATACAGAAATTCCTTTTGAAAGGACAGGTAGGCAGTAATATCATAAAAAGAGGCAATTCTTAGTTGCACTTTTTCTAAGAATTGCCTACTATGATAAAGATGCAATTAGAACACTGGAAGAAGGTAGCCATACTGCAAGCTGAAATCGCACATCACATTGCAAATGTGAAGACAAAAAAATGGGCAATTCGCGACTATAAACGTTGCACTGCTCCAGATAAAGAAGAGATGATCGAACAATCTAAACGTTCGTTAGATGATTCGAAACAATGGTTAAAGAATATCGATCATCATTGGAAAGCATTACGACATAACTAATATAAAGGAAAACCTCAGCCTTGCGGCTGAGGTTTTTTTGTGATCTAATGTAGTATACGATTAGAAGTATACAACGCTCGTAGCAGGGGTAAACGCAGTACCTAAGCCCTTAACAATAACCAACGTGTAGTACAAGTTAGCACCGAAGATGTTGTCAACAACACCGTAACGGGTAAGCAAGCCTACGCGTGGAGCGAAGTCGTTAGGACCGATTGTACGTTGTACCATAACTGGGATATACGGACAGTAGATAATACCTGTGTCGTAGAACTCAGGGCCCTTATAGCCTAAGAGAGCATACTCAACAGTTGTTCTTCTGCCAGCGAGGTTCTGAGCGTCTGTTCTTGTGTCACGATAGACTTGGAATCTACCGCCAACAGAACCGACCTTAGCAACACCAGTTGGCTGAGTATTAACATTACCGTCAACTGTCATCCAGCTGAACTCTGGAAGTGCTTCAAGGATAGCGCAAACTCTAGGAGTAGCGATAATGAAGTTAGCAGCACCTCTTCTGTTACGAACAGCAATTCTATTTGCTTCAACAATTAACTTCTGATAGAAGTCTCTGTTACGTTCAGCTAACCAACGACCATCTGCAGCAGAAGCAGACCATGTGGTTAATGAACCATTACTGGAGTAACGTAAGCAAACTTGGATCATTCTGATGACCATTTCACGGTCAATTTCAGCCTGTAACTCATAGCTCATTGCATTGGTTAACTCGGCGTCAATATCAATACCGTTCATGTTCTTAAGATCCTGCTCAAGCTCAACTGACCAACGAGCTGCTAATCTACGTGTACCAGCTTCAACAGCTGTCTTCTCGAAAGAGATAGAAGCTGTAGGAATTCTGGATGTGAATTCGTAGTTAGCTAATAACTGAGCAACACCCTGATCTTCTGAGATGATTTCGAAGTTAGAATCATTTTGGTATGCAGATAACTCAGCAGATTCAGCACCAGTGAAGCGAGTATCAAGATAGTTGTAACCCAATTCACCAGAAACAGTGTGACCGAAGGAACCGTTGTTAACAACACCAGCGGCATCAGCCTGCCATGGGTATGGAGGAACTGTACCGTTGTTGTCGTTGTACTTACCAGTAATTTGATCACCTAAGACTTCGTTGTCATACTTGTAACGTAAAGCGAATGCTAATCCAACAGGACCAGACATTGGCTGAACACCAACGATTTCATTTGTGATTAACTCAGGGAAGGTACGACGAATCATCGGGATGAGGATCTTAGGTAAGCGAGCGTCACCTGTAGCGTACCAATCTGCATTGGCATCACCAGAAGCATTACCGACTGCGCCACCGTAGGAGCCCATACCGCCGTTACCAGCATAAGCACCGCCGAAGACACCACCGGTGCCACCAGCTAAGTTTGCGTTTTCTTCAATACACCACTTCTCTTGGTTTTCGAGAAGGATTGCCGTGTTAAGACGAGTGTGATCGTCTTCGATATTTCTTACGTTCTTGGAACTAAAGTCAAGAACAGGAGACCATTTCTCTAAAAGAGCGCTAGCTCTATCAGGAGAAATATAGGACTGTGATGGTTTAATTTTGTTCATATATTTAACTTTTTAAATTTTTAAAAATAAGCTTATAACTTAATCAGGCTTGTGCCTCAACAATAAATTTTTTAATTAGAATCTACCGAGCTCATCCATATAAGTTCTTGTTAATGGATGGTCAGGAGTACCGTTAGCACTTTCTTCAACAACTTCTGTGCTTTCTTCTACGACTGGTCTATCAACCTTAGCGGAAATAGACTGCTCTTTAGCTTGCTCGGTTAACTGTTCGATCTTCTTGAGCTCTTGCTTATCGAATAACTTGGATGTATAATCAAAGTTTTCAGCGATAAACTCGGCAGTCTTGCCTTCGAAAACTCTCTTAATATAAGATTGTTTATCGTCAGCTAAACCGCTAACTTTCTTCTCAAGGATTAAATCTGATTTTGCTCTTTCGAATTTCTCAGCGAGAACTCTGTTTTGCTTTTTCAATTTAGCAATTGATTGGGCACTTTCATCAAGTTTTTGCTTACCGTCTAAAACGGCAGACTTAATATTTTCTTGACCTAAGACTAAATCAATTGAAAGCATATTTCTTAACTCGCTTAATACATTCATAGCTCTCTTATTGTTAACAGCCTCTGCGACCATTTCGCTTGGCATGTTTTCTTCTAAATAAACCTCAAGATAATTTGAGATTGATTCAACAAGAGTGTTCTTAAATGTACTTGCGTCTTCGTTAAGAGCCTTCTCATACTTACCAACTACAGCTTGTAATTTGTGAGTATGATTTTCGGTAATAGCGTCAACTACTTTCATGAGCTTGTCAGAGTGATTGCGGTCGATAGCTTCTACAAGTTTTTCAACTTTAGCAGCGTGATCTTCATCAATCTTTACTGCAAGACCCTCTAATTGTAGCTTAGCTCGCTCTTCAGCAATCTTATCGACTTGCTGTTCGAATGCCTCGGAAAGTTGATTGAGGTTTTCCTCACTCAACATATCTTTGGTAACTTCTTTTAATTTTTCAATTATAGCTGACATAAGCTTTTAAAAAAGTGGTTTATTAAATGATTGCTTAATCCTATTTTTTACTTTAGAATCAATAACACGTTGTAAATATTTATTGGCTTCTGAATAATTTTTTAAGCCTACCTGTTTGATAAATTCTCTTAATTCTTTTCTTTCTTTCATATTTTTACTTAAGCTGGGTTATGAAGTTTAATACTTGTTCAAATAAGTACTTATCAACTTCTTTTCTTGGTAAGCTTACCAACGAACCTTCTAAAGCTTCATATGCCTCAGAAAATTCACCATTATTATCTAGAATCCATTGTTTAGATTCTAAAATTCCATTTACAAAAGCCTTAGGACATGAAGGATCTGCTACTACATCAATAGCCACTAACTTCATATTCTTAACTCTGTTAATATCTTCTTTAATAGGATCTGGTTCTAACTGGCCTAAACATCTCGTTGATACACCAGGAGTAACCCCATCTTCAATTAAATTCTCAACAATCTTTCCCATAGGGGTTGAAAGAACCTGAGATTTACCAATAAAATAATTACCCTCTTGTCTAAGATTGATAACGTTGTGACAAGCTCTTGATAAGTCAATATCAACAGTCGAAGGGTGATTTAACTCTCCTAAAGCTCTACCATTTTTAATACATTCGTCGGTATATCGCTTAGCTTCATTAATCATTTCATTGAGATCATAACATCTCTTATTCTTATTAACCTCGTTAGCCATCATATAAGGGCCTTCAAGATACAACCTCTTCTTACCATCTTTAAGATTCTTTTCTTCACTTATAACTGTGAAGCTCTCAAAGTCGGGCGATTCCACTAAAAGTTTATGTGCGTTTGCCATAATAGTATACTATATAATTATTTATAACTAAGCTTACCTATTTTTTGTTTTTTCTGGATATAATTTAAATATCGCTGTTATAAGAAACTATAACTTAGATATAGAAAGTTATTTTGGAAACAATTGTTTTTCAGTTAATATCATAAATTCACAATCTCTCTTTTTACACCACTCTCTTGCTGCTTCCCATTTTGCTTGATTTTTTGCATAAGTAGTAGCTTCAGTAATAAAGGTAGATTGTTTTTTTCTTGAGGTATTTACTGGGGGTATAGTTTGTTTATACGGTTTAATCTCTACAAGAAATTTTTTAATTAAATTTAAATTAACTTTATAAACAATACTATTATCTACGTAATATCTATGTACTTTTTCATCTAAAGGAGAAACATAGGGTATAACTACAGCTTCAGATGCCCATTCTAAAATTCTGGGGTTATTATCACACCATTTAAAGAAATATAGCTCATAGCTACTTCTAAATATTGGATCAGAAGTACCCAAATATTTTTTAGGGTTTATAGGTCTATAAACACCCTTTTTATATTGCTTTACTTTAAACATTAACCGACAAAGAAAAGAGGTGGTTCTGCATCTCCAAATCCAGCTGTTTGTTTATCTGTTAATTTAGCTTCAAGTTTTTCTTTTTCTTGAAGACCTTGACTTAATAAATCCTGGTAATTTAGAGTACCGCCACCGAAAAGACTTTGACCGTT
>Ga0194002_1000013_pt1 | contig 18177 bp, 21 predicted proteins | sample FLT_89_MG_FD_140318 | JGI IMG/M metagenome (GOLD analysis project Ga0194002, IMG submission 140318) | Sediment microbial communities from the Broadkill River, Lewes, Delaware, United States - FLT_8-9_MG | ecosystem: Environmental > Aquatic > Freshwater > River > Sediment | place: USA: Delaware... | reverse complement strand
GGTCGTTCGTTCGCCCGATCTTTTTCTAGCCGCAGATTTGTAAGTAGGTTACAAGCCCCAAATCAACTGCAGCGCAATCGCTTATCGGTACAAGTGCATGGCTGTTGCACGTTCCTTACATAGCGCGTAGGCTGCACTTACATGCGCTTAAGGCGTGAATAAAGGCCCGGAAATCCCAAATAAGTTCGAGCACTGGTCGGTAGAGCGGCTTAAGCCTTATGAACGCAATGCAAGGACTCATAGCCCGGAGCAAGTAGCGCAGATTGCGGCCAGCATTGTTGAGTTTGGCTTCACCAACCCGATACTGGTGGACGGAAAGGATGGGATCATCGCTGGTCATGGCCGGCTGCTAGCTGCGAAGGATTTAGGCCTGCCCAAGGTGCCCGTATTGGTGCTTGACCACCTGACGCCGGAGCAAAAGCGTGCCTATGTGATCGCAGACAACCAACTGGCGTTGATCTCAGGTTGGGATGATGAGCTGCTAAAGGCCGAGCTGGCCGACCTTGGAGAGCTTGAGTTTGACCTGACGCTGCTGGGCTGGGGGGATGAGCTGCCAACCTTCGCAGAGGATCCTGACTACTCAGCTCTTGAAGAGCTGGATGACCCTACCGAGGATCTGGCTGATGGCGTGATGAAGGCCATACAGGTCGAGTTCCGTCCTGAGGATTACGAAGAAGCCAAGGCGCTTGTCAGTGCAGCCCGCAAGCGCGGCGACTATGTCGGCATGAAACTGATCGAGGCGCTCTCTTCATGAGACTTCTTCAGGATTCCATCGACGGCATCGAATGAACCTGCAGGCCTACGCCGCGCACCGCAAAGCAAAGGGCCTGCGCGGTACAAGTCACGTCGCTGTGCTCCAAGCCATCCAGACCGGCCGGCTTACTGACCCTGCTGTTCGTAAGATCAGCAACCGCTGGGTGATCGACCCAACCCTGGCCGATTTGCAATGGGTCTCCAACACTCAAAGCAAGATCACGCAGGACACGCCACGTGAGGTGGCTACGCAGAAATTGATGAAAGTCGGTCCGACTATGGCCGAGGCTCAGCGAGCCAAGGTCGTCTATCAGGCTGAAAAGGAGCGCCTAGAGGTGATGAAGCTCAAAGAAGAGCTTGTTTCCGCTGCTGAAGTGAAAGCCGCTGCATTCGCTGAAGCACGTCGCGCTCGTGATGCCCTAATGACCCTGCCTGATCGCTTAGCGGCTCAAGTAGCCGGCACCAGTGACATCAGGCAATGTCATGTGATCTTGACTGAGGAGATCAGGGTCATTTGCCGCACAATCGCAGATCTGTCCGATGCCTGATGGTTTGAAGCTCTATGCGCCGGCCTACCGCAATGGCTGGGTGCCCCCAGATCCGATGACTGTCGCAGAATGGGCCGATCGTTATCGCGTGCTCAGCAGCAAGGGCTCAGCGGAACCTGGCCCATGGCGCACTGATCGCACTCCATACCTACGCGAGCCGATGGAATGCCTCAGCCCCAGCAGCCCCTACCGGCGTGTGGTGCTGATGTTTGGATCGCAGCTAGGCAAAACTGAAGCGTTGATCAACTGGCTTGGCGCGATTATCCATCTATGGCCGGCGCCTACCTTGCTGGTTCAGCCAACACTCGACATGGCCAAGCGCCTGAACCGGCAGCGCCTGGAGCCCCTGCTGCGCGAGACGCCAGTGCTGTCGGAGTTGGTGCCGCCAGCCAGGGCCCGCGATAGCGGCAACACCATGTTCCTAAAGGAGTTTCGCGGTGGCCTGTTTGCCCTCACCGGCGCCAACAGCGGCAGCGGCTTGCAGTCCATGCCGGCGGCCTACCTGCTGGCTGATGAGGTGTCTAGCTACCCCTTTGAGGCCGACGACAAAGGTGATCCGCTCGAGAACGCTGAGGCGCGCACATCAACCTTTCCGATGGGCAAAGTGCTGATCACCAGCACGCCCGGCACCCGCGGCATGTGTCGCATCACTCATGAGTTTGAGAACCGATCAGATCGCCGGCAGCTAGCACTGAAGATGCCCTGCTGTGGTGCGCATGAAGTGCTGCGCTGGCGTGAGCACATGAAGTGGGATACACCTGATGGGGAGGTGTTTGCTCAGTGCCCTGCTTGCGGTGAGCGCATCAGCGAGCATCACAAAACTGCGATGCTCACAGAAGCACATTGGCAGCCGACAGCAAAAGGCGATGGCATCACGGCTGGTTTCCACCTGCCGGCCTGGTGCGCTCCGGCCGGTTGGACTAGCTGGGGGCAAATTCGCGATGAGTTCCTGCGAGCCAAAACTGATCCGCTGCTCCTGAAGGGCTGGGTGAACAAGCGTGCTGCTGAGGCCTGGGAGGATGAAGCTGTTGCTGCGATCAATGCCGATGGCTTGGTTGCCCGTGCGCAAGCTGATGGCTACAGCAGCGGCACTTGCCCTAAAGGTGTTGTGCTCCTGCTGATGGCAGTTGATGTGCAAGATACCTGGCTTGAAACGACCGTCTGGGGCTTTGGCCGCGGCGAAGAGATGTGGCGTATCTGGCATCAGAAGATCGAGGGCAGCCCTGCCTACGACGAAGTCTGGGATCAGATCGACAGCATCCGCAAGACGCAGTTTCCCCGGCAAGATGGCGGCACCCTTACTGTGCGCCATTGCGCTGTAGACACTGGCGGCCACTTCACGCAAGAGGCTTATGAGTTCTGCCGTTCACGTACAGCTGAAGGAGTGATCGGCATCAAGGGCAGCAGCAACAGGTCAGCGCCAGCTCTAGGCAAAGGGAGCAAGGTTGACGTGAACTGGCGAGGACGTGTCATCAAAGGCGGGTTGACGCTGTACCAAGTCGGAGGCGACACACTGAAGCGCACCATCTATGCTCGCCTGAAGAAAGACGGCACTGGCCCTGGCTCGATTCACTTTGGCAATGACGTAACAGAGGAGTACCTGCAAGGTCTTACGTGCGAAAGACTGGTCCCCAAAACCGTTAAGGGCTTTCAGGTCCTGACGTGGGAGAAGCCCAGCGGAGCACGAAATGAGCCGCTTGACTTGTGCGTTTACTCACTGGCAAGCCTTGAGCTGGTCAAGCGTCGATATAACCGGGCCACCATGTGGGACCAGCTCGAGGCCGCTGCACAGCAACAGTCAAAAAAACCATCAGATAAGTCAACATCAAGGCGCCGTAGAGCAAAACAATCAGGGCCTGGATTTGTTGAAGGCTGGTGAAGCTAACCTAAGACCGAGGAGGTTTTGCCGTGACTGTTCCCGCTGAAATTACTGCCGGCAGCACCCTGCAGTGGATAGAGCCAGCTGCGACTGATCCAGCAGGTGATGCTGCTACATCAGCAGCATGGACGTTGACAATCAGTTTTCGCACCAATACTGCAGGTGAAGGCGCCACTGTTGCCGGCACTGCACGCTCTGATGGCGGTTGGGATGTAGCCCTTTCTGCTGCTGTCACTAGCGCATGGGATGCCGGCACTTGGTACTGGCAAAGAAAGATCACGTCAGGCGATGACGTGGTGATCACTGGCAGCGGCACCACTACGGTGCTCGAGTCGCTGGCCTATAGCGGCACACCAGCTGCATTCGATGGTCGCAGCCAGGCAGAACAAGATCTTGAGGCGGTACAAACCGCTATTCGCACAATCATTAGCGGTCGGTCCAAGCAATACAGCATCGGCAGCCGTTCATTTACGCAGCTTGATCTCGGTCAACTAATGGAACGTGAGTCGCAACTGAAAGCGATCGTTGCGCGTGAGCGTGCTGCTGAAAGAGCTGCTCAGGGCCTTGGTGATCCTAAAAACATGTTTGTGAGGTTTGGCTGATGGCACCCCAGAAGGCAGCATCTACGCCAGAACAGAAGGCCGTGAAGCCACGACAGCGTCGCGCGTATGAAGGCGCCATAGTCAACCGCCTTACTCATGGGTGGGTCACGAGCAGCACCAGCGCCGATACCGAGATTGACGGCAGCATTATCAAGCTGCGCGATCGTTCACGCCAGCTTCGTCGTGATTCGCCCTATGTCAGGCAGGCGATACGTGCGATCGGCGCCAATGTGATTGGCCGCGGCATCAGGATGCAGTCTCGCGTGATGATGCAGCGAGGTGGCAGGCTAAACGAAACGATCAACCGACGAATCGAAACAGCTTGGACAAACTGGGGCCATTGCGATCGATGCCATGTAGCTGGAAAACTCAGCCTTCCTGAGATTTTGCGCTTAGCGGTTGAGTCGATGGCTGAATCCGGCGAGGTATTTATTCGCGTAATTGATGAGCCATTCGGTCGCAGCCGTGTGCCGCTTGCTCTAGAGATCATTGAGTCTGATTTCTGCGATGAAGGGAAGACCAGTGGCCCTGATGCCAACGGCAACGAGTGGCGCATGGGTGTTCGCGTTAACCGCTGGGGGCGGCCGATCAGTTACGCCTTTCGCGATCGGCACCCCGGCGATCTGACAAATGGGATTGGCTACAGCGTCACCGAGGTGCCAGCCGATCAGATCATTCATCTGTTCATCACCGATCGCCCTGGCCAAACTCGTGGCGTGCCCTGGGCCGCTAGTGCCGTAAAACGCCTGCATCATCTCTCTGGTTATGAAGAAGCAGAGGTGGTGCGGGCCCGTGCCAATAGCTCGCTGATGGGTTTCATTCAGTCGCCTGAAGGCGAACTGCATGGCGACGATGTAGAGGACGGTGATCAGGTCACACGGTTCGAACCAGGTGTCTTCAAATACTTGGCCCCTGGCGAAACCGTCAGCATTCCACAGTTGGATGCTCCAGACGGTCAATTCGAGCCATTTCTGCGTGCCATGCTCCGCGGCGTGGCTGCAGCTATCGGCTGCAGTTTTGAAACCATCAGCCGCGATTTCAGTCAGAGCAACTACAGCAGCAGCAGGCTGAGCCTGCTGGAGGATCGCGAGCATTGGCGGATGCTGCAGGATTACGTTATCGAGCACTTGCTGCAACCTGTCTTTGATCGTTGGCTTACTGCAGCTGTTGGAGTCGGACAGCTAAACCTGCCCGGCTATGAGGCCATGCCAGAGCGTTATGAGGCAGTGCGTTGGTACCCACGGGGCTGGGCCTGGGTTGACCCGAACAAAGAGGTTGAGGCCTATAGCAAGGCCGTCAGAGCCGGCTTCAAGACTCAAGCCGAAGTGGTGGCAGAAGGTGGCGGCGATATTGAAGACCTGCTAACTGCACGTGCTGCAGAAGTTGATCGGGCCGAGCAGCTTGGCCTGCAGTTCGACACTAACCCTGCAGACGATCAGTTGGCCGGCGCAACCAACGCGACGCCGGAGCAGCCACCTAATCAAGAGGAGACAGCAGCCTGATGGCCAACGTGAACGGTACCGACATCAACCTGATGCCGACTGAGGGCATGAGGGAAGAGGCTCAGCGTTATCGCGATTGGAAGTCTGAGGGAGAGCAAGGCGGCACAGAGGTGGCAGCACGTCGAGCCAGTCAGATCCTTTCTGGCAATGAACTAAGCCCGGATACCGTTATCACGATGGCGGCATGGTTTGCCCGGCATGAGGTGGACAAGCAAGGCGAAGGCTTTACCCCCGGAGAAGATGGATACCCTTCAGCTGGCCGAGTGGCATGGGCGGCATGGGGCGGTGATCCTGGTCAACGATGGAGCAACGCCAAATCATCATCAATTAAGGCCGCACAAGAACGAATAGCAGCAAATTACGAAGACGATTCTGAGTCAATAATTTCAGGTAAAGTTGCCGATAGCATGAAAGCAAGATCAAAGGAGCAGGAAGTGGGACTGCGCGAATTAAACCAACAGCCTCTATACCGCTCGGCAATAGTCGCAGAGGTTGCACGTGCCGCTGATGATCCTGATGTTGTTGAGTTCACCTTCAGCTCAGAGCAGCCGGTTGAGCGTTACTTTGGCCTAGAAGTGCTCAGCCACGACTCTGAAGCAATGAACATGCAGCGCCTGAACAGTGGCGCTGCGCCGTGGCTATGGAACCACAACCCTGAAGTTGTTTTAGGAGTGGTAGAGCGTGCATGGATGGGCGACGATCGCCGCGGACGTGTTCGCACGCGATGGAGCCCTAACACCAGAACCGAAGGCAGCGAAGAATATAAACGCCGGAAAGACTGGGAGAGTGGGACCATCAGAAACGTGTCGTTTATGTATTCAATCGACGAGCCTTTGGACACCTCCAGCCGTGAAGGCTTTGCGGTAGTGACTAAATTCACACCTATGGAAGTATCAGCTGTCAGCATCCCTGCAGACCACACCGTTGGCCAAGGCCGCAAGGCCGGCCATAACAGCAGCGCCGGTCCTCCGCGTGCTGCCGCGGCATCTGCCGCACCCTCGACCCCTAACGAAACAAACCCAATGGATCCCTCCACCATCGACATGGAGGCCGTGCGGGCTCAGGCTGCGGCCGATGAGCGCACGCGCGTCGCCACCATTACTTCTCTTTGCCGTGAGCACAAGGCCGACGATTTGGCGCAAAGCCTGATCGAATCTGGTGCCTCTGAATCTGATGCAATGCGCTCGGTTCTGTCCGAAATCGCTAAGCGTCCTGCTGCCCAGCCTGCTGCTCCTGCCACTCCTGCCCGTTCTGCTCAGCCAATCGCCTCTGGTGGTTCTGCTGACATCGGCTTGACCGAAAAGGAATCACGTAGTTTCAGCTTTGTGCGTGCCATTCGCGCACAGATGCTGCCCGGCGATCGCGCTGCACATGAGGCAGCTGCTTTCGAGCGTGAGGTAAGCGAAGCTACTGCGCAACGCATGGGCATCACCCCGCGTGGCATCCTGGCCCCCAACGAGGTCCTGCAACGTGACCTGACTGTTGGCGTTGCCTCCGGCGCTGGCGATCTGGTCTTCACCGATGCACGCCCAGGCAGCTTCATCGAGCTGCTACGCAACCGGCTGGCACTGAATGATCTTGGAGTCACAATGCTGACCGGGCTCCAGGGCCCTGTCGCGATTCCCCGCCAGACCGGCCCAGCTGACACTTACTGGCTAGCTGAGGGAGGCGATGTAACAGAATCGCAGCCCAGCGTCGATCAAGTGGCTTTGGTCGCCAAAACTCTTGCTGCTGCCACCGTGTTCAGCCGTCGCCTGATGCTGCAGTCAAGCATCGATGTGGAGCAGATGGTCCGCACCGAGCTGGCCACTAAGATCGCCCTTGAGATCGACCGCGCTGCTCTATACGGCACCGGCTCCAGCAGTCAGCCCGAGGGCCTTAAGTTCGTTACCGGAATCAACACAGAGGACTTCAACGCTAACAATCCGACATACCCCGAGATTGTCAGCATGGAAAGCAAGATTGCTGCAGACAACGCAGACATCGGCGCTATGTCCTATCTGACCAACTCGACTATCTATGGTGGATTCAAGACCACCGAGAAGGCTAGCAACACCGCTCAGTTCATCCTTGAACCCGGCAACACTGTCAACGGCTACAACGTTGTTCGCTCGAATCAGGTTCAGACTGGCGACGTGTTCATGGGTGTCTGGAATCAGATGATCATGGGCATGTGGGGTGCATTAGACATCCAAGTCAATCCTTACTCTCTTGACAAGAGTGGAAGCGTGCGTGTGACTGCTATGCAGGACGTTGATGTGGCTGTTCGTCATCCTGAATCCTTCTGCCGCGGTAACAACACCTTGTGATCATGAGGCTCTTTATTCTTCGCCAAACCTCAATTTCTGGCCAGCCTGCAAGGGTTGGTGATTTGGTTGATGTCAGTGATCGTGATGCCAGGCTGCTAATCAACAGTGGCAAGGCTGAACCAACATTGGCAGAGCCTGCAGAAACTGAAACGGCGAAGGGTCTTGAGCCTATTCAACGCAAACCACGCAAACGTCGTATTAAGTCCAATGGCACTGCATGAGCTAACGCTGGACAAGCTCCAGCACTTCACACTTCTGGCCACCACCACCATCACCGCTGTCGGTGATCAAACTGGTGTTGATTTGGCTGGGCATGAAGGAGATGTTCAGATCATCCTGTCCGGTACTGCTGCCGGTGCTGCTGCTGATCTGACCTTCCGCATTGAAGAGTCTGCTGACAACATCACCTATACCGCGGCCACTGGCGGTAGCTTCACTGCTATCGGCAATGCTGCTTACAAAGAGGTGATCACTCTCAACAGCAACGACCTCAAGCGTTACATCCGCCTTAGCTGCACAGCTGAGACTGGCACAGCCAGCTCTGATGTGACTTGCTTCGGTTTCGGCCTGAAGAAGTACGGCTGATGGCACTGACCGAGAACCTTGATGCGTTCTTGGCAGACTTTGGCGTCAGCGTTACAGCTGGCGCCGTTTCTGCATTGGGCATCCTTGATATGCCGATGGAAATGATCGCCGGTGATCAGGTGCTGAGCACTGATTACACACTGACGGCAAAGGCTGCAGACTTCAGCGATTTGCAATACGGCAGTGAAGTTAATGTCAATGGCGTGCCCTACACCGTGCGTGAAACGCGATTGATTGATGATGGCCAGTTCTGCCAGATCGGTTTGATGCGCAGCGTGACAACTACTTTGCAGCAATCCAACACGGCAATCGATGGCGGTGATGTTGATGATGTCATCGACGACCTTCGCAATGCACAGCTTGACCCTGGCTTAGACGGTGGCAGCGCAGGCACTAGCTACGTTAAAGGCAACGTGATCGACGGCGGAGCAGCATGAGCAGCATTGCACGAATACAGCTGCGCCGCGATACAGCAGCGAACTGGACTTCAGAGAATCCAGTCCTGTTGGCCGGTGAGATGGGGATCGAGACCGACACCCGCAAATACAAAGTCGGAGACGGTACGCTTGCATGGAGCAGCCTCAGCTACTACATCGAAGGTGTTTTGGCTCGTGGCCAGGCCAGCAAAACAACAACAGGCACGATCACGATTGCCAGTGCTGGTGTTTACCAAAGCACTGGATTGACTGCTGTCTATGACACCAGCACCGGCTATCAGACTTCTCTAGGCACTAGCGATGCTTTTGCAATCAAAAATACAAGCGGCGCCACAAAGTTGTTTCAGGTGCAGGCCAGCATGGATGCCTACGCAGGGAACAACCACACGCTAGGAATCAAGCTCGCGAAAAATGGCGTAGGCATCGATCAGTCTGAATGTCGTGCTTTCTCCGGCTCGTCGGGCCAAATTGCAAAACTGCTTTGCTTTTGGATGGTTGAACTTGATGCAAACGATGAAGTCGCAATGTACGTGTCGAACACAAGCGACACTACAACGATTCAGTTTCATCGCGGAAGGATCAGCGCCATAGAGGTGAAGGCATGACGACCAAGCGCGAGCAGGTCTTAACTGCTATCCGCACCGTGCTGACCGGAACTGCTGGAGTGGGAACACGTATCTATCGCAGCAGGGTTGAACCTTTGGCCCGGCAGGAAAGCCCAGCCATCGTCATTGAGCCGATCACTGATCAGGCGCAGCAGAACACAAGTCTGCCGAAATTGGACTGGAGCCTGACCGTGCGAATTGCCGTGATCGTTCGAGGCAACATCCCTGACCAGCTCGCTGATGCCACTGTCTCATCTATGCACACCAAGCTGATGGCAGACCTGACGCTTGGCGGCATTGCCTATGACGTCCAACCAAGCCTGGTGAATTTTGAGCTTGTTGAAGCTGACCAGCCTGCCGGAGTGATTTCTTGTGACTACGTCGTGCGTTATCGCACGCAGGTGGCTGATTTGACTACTTAACGGTTTAGCTACGATGACTGCTAGAAGGGCCATGGCGCCCATTGCACATCTCAGTGGTAGCCACCCATGGCATCAGTCTTAACTCGCCGGCGCACGATCCTCGCCAAGATCGAAACCAGCTATGGCGTTGACCCAACTCCGACTGGATCATCCAATGCGATTCTCGTTCGCAATCTTGAGATACAGCCTTTGCTGTCAGAAACAGTCAGCCGCGAGCTTGTCAGGCCATATCTCGGGCAATCTGACCAGCTTTTAAGCCAAACCCGTGTAGAGGTGACGTTTGAGGTTGAGTTTGCCGGCTCCGGCACAGCTGGCACAGCGCCGGCCTATGGCCCAGTGCTGCGGAGCTGCGGCATGAGTGAGACCGAGGTGCTAAGTACAAGCGTTACCTATGCGCCAGAGTCAACAGGATTTGAGAGCTGCACGATCTATTACCACCAAGACGGCATTCGTCACAAAGTCACTGGCTGCCGTGGGACTTTTGAAATTACTGGTGAGGTAGGGCAGATCCCTGTCATCAGTTTCACGATGACTGGCATCTACTCCAATCCAACTGATGTCTCGCTGCCAACTGTGACCTATGTGAACCAAGAGCAGCCGGTTCTGTTTAAGGAGGGCAATACTACGAACTTCAGCGCGTTTGGATATGCAGGCTGCCTCATGAGCTATAACTTCAGCCTCGCAAATAACGTTATTTACCGCGAGCTAGTTGGCTGCACGAAAGAGATCCTGATAACTGATCGCGCACCTAGCGGCACTGTGGTGATCGAGGCTCCGACTATCGCCGCCAAGGATTTCTTTGCTGAGGCCACCGGGCCTAACACTGGCAGCATTACATTTCAGCATGGCCAGACTGCTGGCAATATCATCACGACGACCACGGCTCAGTCAGACCTGGGCAACTTGACTTACAGCGATAGTGACGGGATCCAGATGCTGAACATGCCGTTCATTGCCATTCCGACTAATGCAGGCAATGATGAAATGAGTTTGGTTTACACCTAATCGCGTGGCGTTCGTTCTTAACCAGTCGCAAAGCTACAGCTGGCCAGTAAGCATCAGGCTGCCGGCTGATGGTGGGAAGCGTGAGAAGTCCAGTTTTGACGCAGTTTTCAAGCGGCTGCCACAGACCAGGATCAATGAGATTCAGCAGCTGGTGCAGCAACGTGTGAAAGCTGCTGAGCAGGGCGACGATCTGGACAATGGTGTGACGGATCAGAGCATCGCTAATGAGATCTTGGTGGGCTGGTCTGGCATCGTCGATGGCGATGGTGATGAGGTGCCCTACAGCGAGACCGTAAAGGCGCAGCTGTTAGACGTGCCGATGCTGGCCGGCGCCCTGATTGAGGCGTACTTCGCCTCTCTGGTGGAGCTGAAGAGAAAAAACTAATCTGCGCTGCCGACCACTGGGCAGGCGGCGCCGTCATTGATGAAACCATTGCTGATGCTGCAGCCTTCGGGCTCGAGCTGCCTGCTGTTGAGCGTGACGAGGATTGCTTGATTTGGCCGGAGACGTGGCCCGCTGTTGACCTGTTCCTAAAGGTTCAAACACAATGGCGTGGCGGTGCCTCAGGCATCATTGGGCTGGACTATGGCGCCGTGCGCTGGGTGATGCAGCTGTATGGGTCAGAGGATGACCGGGAGCTGCTGGAGGATCTGCAGGTGATTGAAGCTAGAGTCATAGAAAGAGTGAACGACCGGAAGGACTAGGCATGGCGCTGGACATGACCACCGCCCTTACGATCCGGGCAAAAGTAACCGGGCAGCAGGAAATAACAGGGCTGGCCAAAGGGCTGGATGGCGTCACTCGTGCATCTAATAACAGCTCCACCGCAATGGGGCGACTGAAAGGCGCAACAGCAGGAGCGCTGGGGGCAGTGCGCACATTGCTGCCGGCTATTGGTGTTGCAGCTGTTGCCAAATTCGCCAAAGACAACCTTGACGCTGCGGACGCGATGTCAAAGTTGTCGACGCGAACAGGCATTGCAGCGCCAACGCTAGATAAGTTCAGGAAGGTCGCTGAACTCAGCGATACGAGTATTGAGGGACTGAGTAAGGCCTTCACGATCCTTGCCAAAAATTCTGCTGATGCTGCGGAAGGCAGCGGGCCTGCTGCTGATGCGTTTGCAAAGCTCGGAATCAATGTGACAGATGCCGGCGGCAAGCTGCGCACCACTGATGCGATCTTCTTGGACATTGCTGATCGCTTTGCTCAGTTGGCGGATGGCACTGACAAGGCTGCTCTAGCCAGTGACATCTTTGGGAGCAGGCTTGGGAGTCAGTTGATTCCACTGCTAAACAGCGGCGGCGATGCCGTGCGCGACATGAGCACGGCCCTGACGCAGGATTTCGCTGATCGCGCTGCAGCGTTTAACGACAGGCTTGAGAATATGCAAGAGCAGCTCCAGCAGCTTGGCCTAGAACTCACTACAGCATTGCTGCCTGTGCTTGAGGCATTGGTTGGGGTTTTTGAGCAGGTAGGTAGCGCGTTCAGCAAACTGCCAGAGCCATTGCAAAAGATCATCGCGTCTGTGATTGCACTGTCTGCCGCATGGGGACTGCTCGGGCCGATTGTCGCGCCATTGATTGGCCTTCTGAAGGGCCTCGCAGCCTTGAAGATCGGCGCGACTATCGCAGGCTGGGCCGGCGCTATCGGCCCATTGCTTGCAGGATTGAAAGGGTTGGGTGCTTTGATCGCTGCAGTCTTCACCGGCCCCGTGGGCTGGATTGTCTTGCTGGTGGCTGCCGGCGTCGCAATTTACATCTTCCGAGATCAGATCGGCAATGCTCTGAAGACAATAGGCAGCCTTTTCAAAAGCGCGTTTGATGGCATCGGCAGGCTGTTGCAGTTAGCTGCAAAGGCCTATTTTGACTTCTATGTTAAACCTGTTCTTGACCTTGCCAAACGCGCATACGATGGCATTTTGAACATATTCAGCCGAATCGGTTCAGCGGTGAAGGGGCCATTTATTGCAGCGGCCAACATCATCAAGACTGTGTTCCGCAATATATTGAACTTTCTTGTTTCTCGTTTAAATGTTTGGATTGGCCGCGTCAATTTCGCTATTAACCTTGCGAATAGGCTGCTAGTTGTAAAAATCCCCAACGTGCCGACGGTCTCAGTACCGCAATTCGCTAAAGGCGGTGTTGTCGGGGGCCCGACGCTGGCAATGGTTGGCGAAGGTGGTGAACGCGAATACATTGTTCCTGAGAGCAAGATGGCCAGAGCTTCAGCCAACTACCTTGCAGGAATGAGAGGCGGTTCTGTGATCCCTGCCTTTGCTGATGGTGGCGTTGTGGGCCCTAATGGAGGCGGTGGCGCTGCCAACACAACTGTTCAGATCACAACAGGGCCGGTACTGCAGCAGGATGGGCAGCGTTATGTGACCGTCGGTGATCTTGAGCGAGCATTGCAAGACTTCAGTACGCAGGTGTTTCGCAATAGCCGTAGCTATGGCGGCAGGCGCTATCAGGGTGCTTACTGATGGGAAGAGCGCAAAGCCAATATCTGCGGATCTTTGACAGCAGTACAACCTACGCTCGCTGGCAGACCTATTACGTCAATCAGACCGTTACATTGGACGGGGCGAGCTGGGAATATGCACCGTTTAGTGCAAGTGGAATTGTCGAATCAGGTGCTAGTGGCGGAAAGTCTGTCTCGATCTCAGTGCCGGCGACCAATACCGTTGTCAATGCTTTCAACCTGGCGCTGAGCTTTGGACGATTTTGCGAGCTGAAGATTTATGAGTTTGACAACAGGCTCGATCAGACGGCTCCACAGGCAGGTCAAGTCCTAATTGCTGCCTATACCGCTGAGGTTGTCAATGTTTCCGGCACCTTCACCAGGCTGGACGTTGAGCTGGGCTCTAGCTTGTCTCCTGTAGGGGCTCAAGTGCCTCCGCGCAAGTTCACCAGCTACCTGATCGGCGCACCGCTAAGGATATGAGTCTAAACATTTCGGATCCGCTGTCGTTGCTGCCTTACCAAAGCGGTCTGGCTGATCCGGTGCTGATTGAGGCTGCTGCCCAGGCAGCTGATGATCTGACGGCACAGCAGCAGGCGTACAGAATCGGTGATCCTGTCCCTATCGTTTTTTGCAGGCGGGCCAGCAACAACGGCGGAGTTCTGGTTAGCCCTGGCGCAACTGAGGCACGCTACGAGAACGATGGAGTCACCAATGCACTAACCGTCAGCCTTCACTTAGTGCTCAGTGAGGGCGAGCTGCCAACAATCCCGATTAAAGACGTGTTTGTTGGCCCATGCCGCCAAGGGACATGGGATCAGAACTATGACCGCAGATCCGGCACGTGGTTCCCTGGCAACTTCGTCACCACCGTGTCAGGTAAGCAGCCATGGTCCTGCCCCTACTACTGCGGTACGTCAGGACGTTACGAGGACATGACGACTCTGAGCTATGTCAACACCTTCGTTGACGGCAGCCAGCGATGGAACCAGCAGGTTCACGCTTTTGTGCGTGAAGGCATTCAGATCACTCGTATCATCGACAGCACGCTGGGCCCGAGCAACAACGTCATCGATTTGGCGATCTATCTGATGAACCAGTCCGGCCGGATCCCTAGCACACTGATTGATACTGCTCAGATGCTGGCCGCGGCTAATTTCTGCGAAGTGAATGAACTGTTCTACAACGGTGTTTTTTCTGAAAGTCAGAACCTAGACAGCTGGCTAGAAAGAACTAGCAATGACTTCCTGCTGCGACTTGTCGAGACTGATGGCAAGTTTGGATTCAAACCTCGGCTGCCGGTAAACACCGACCAAACCATCAAGACGACTGCGATTTCGTGGGTCTTTACGTTTACAGAAGACCATTTGCTTCCTGATGGCTTTGAGATCCAATACATCGCTCTAGAGGACCGTCTGCCTGTGTGTCTTCAGATGATGTGGCGGCAGCAGCCTGATGCTGATATTGGTTTTGCCCGCACCACTGAGATTAGATTTACAGGCGAGGCACTTGCTGGACCGTTTGAGCAATACGACTTAAGTCAGTTCTGCACCAGTGAATCACACGCTGTTAAAGTCGGCGCTTATCGCCTGGCGAGGCGCAAATACGTAACGCATACGCTGAGGTTGACAGTACGACCAAGCAGCTATAACAGCACACTGACGCTAGGTGATGTGGTTCGTGTGAGATTGCGTCGTGAGACGGCGACCACTGCACTGGACTATCACGACTATCTCTATGAGGTCGAAAGGATAGAAAAAACTGCGAGTGGAGCTTGCGTTTTTGACCTTACTCATTTACCTATTGATGGCCAAGGTAGAAGTCTGGTGGCACTTGAAGTAGCATCAGCAACTGCCCCAAATGTGAACATATCAGCTGGTCGCAGTGATTACAGCTGTGACGATAATTCAGCTTCAGATAACACTGCGCTTGGCATTGACGGGATTGATTACCCCCCAAGCGGTGGCAATTTTGATCCACCCCTTTTTGATTGGACTGCTGTTGGCATTGATGTGCCAACAGACGACACATGGGCGACTGGTGGTGATCCACCTATAGGCCCTAACGTGTCGCTGCCTAGTGGTTCGCCTAGTGGTGGACCAGCCCCAAATGGTGGATGGAACAATCCATCAGACCCCTTAGAGCAGCCACTAGGTACAGATATAATCACTGGCGCAACTGGGCCCGGTGGCATCCCACAGCCTAGTGATGTCCTTTCTGTATCTGAGACCAATGTTGGATGCCCTGGGCAGGTCTGTTGGTTTAAAATCAACAAAAACACTCTTGTCGAGACTCTAATATCCTGCCAAAACGAACCCATTGGAGGTGCATGGAATCTATCAATTACAACAAGCGAAATCGACTTCTTTATCAAAGCCGTTGGACGCTGCAAAGACCCATCTACGGCAAGTGGCTTTGGAGTGCCTAGAACTCTTGGCGTAGTCGGACCTGTTGAGGAGTTTGAATGCTTCACGTCTGTGACGGTCAACTACACAGAAGAAAACGTGGTAAGTGGGGAAGCTGGCTGTAGCGGTACGTGCGCCCTAACCGGAACCACGACAACCAAGTCAAGGGCATTCTCATCGCCTGTGACCTTAATCAAGGGATACGAAGATGTCAGCTATGGGAAGATCTCCACGACCTGCGGAGGTTCTGCTCAAACCTGGGCGGAATTGACTGGATGTGATTGGATTTTTGGAGTAGGTAATCCATTCCCAGCCGCTAGCGTAACAAGGACCAATGGGGTTACAGATACCTTGATTCTTGCATGGACAGTCTCAAAAACTAGCGGGCAATATATCGCTGGGCAAAAAGTTGCTTACGTATTTCATACAGGCACTAACGGGGCGACTGGTTGCACGGCTGATCAATACGTAATCAATAGCGTGACATACAACAACACAGTCAGCTGCACATAAATCATGGCAACCTTCCCAGCACTAAACCCAGCAACAAGAACGTACGTTCCAGGCACCAGTGCTAGCACCGAGTTCGCTGTGCTCGATGGCTTTGAGACTAGCGTTCGCCATAGCAATGCCTCAGTCAGTCAAATCTTACGAATGACATTCACTAGGCTAAGCTCTGCCGATACGTTCAACCTTGTGAGCCATTATTCTTTGCATGGCACCTTCGAGCCATTTGACTTGAGCGTGACTACGCTTGTCGCAACTAACCTTACCTTCCCATCAGGTTATCTTTGGCGGTATCTATCTGCGCCAGTGATCAATCAGTCTTGTGAAATCACTGATGCTACGGTGGAGCTACAGCTGCTGCCGCCATACTTAATATGACTGCTTACCCTGAGCTGCTGCCATCCGGCTTTGAATACGATTTAGGTGGCCTCAATGTTAGCTCAGAAGACACTTTAATTGGCGCTCCTGTGCTTTTTAGGCACAGCCTGAGGCAAAGCAATTATCGACTCACGTTGACCTACACCAACCTTGTGGAATCACAAGCTACGTTAATTCGCGATCATTACGTTGATTCGGCTGGCAGCAATGTCTCTTTCACGCTGCCGAGTGCAATTTGGGGCAGCACTGATGTAGTGCCTGCCGATGCGCTTTACCGATACGCTTCTAAGCCAGAAGAAGTGCAGCGAGGCGTCTACACAGACATCACTGTTGAGATCGTGGCTTTGATCGGCAATTTCTTGGTTTACAAGCTGATCGGGGAGCCGGCCACTCTTGGTGCTGAAGCTGCGTTCACTTCTTATGCCATGACTGGCACTGCACCGTTTATCCTCGATGGAGATGCTGCTGATCCAGCAACTGCGGCAACCCTTATTCTGAAATCTGGAGGGGCTGAATCATGACGGCAACGACTATTCGCGTGCAGATGGCACAGCGCAGCGATACTGCTGCAAACTGGACATCAGCCAATCCTATTTTGCTGTCTGGTGAGCTTGGCCACGAATCTGACACAGACAAGCTGAAGATCGGTGATGGGACTTCAAATTGGAATGCCCTGACCTATTTGCCGATTGATGGCACATGGACAGGCTCCACCATTGCCGTGGCGTATGGAGGAACTGGCCAAACCACCTACACAGATGGCCAGCTGCTGATTGGCAACAGTACAGGCAACACGCTTGCAAAGGCCACACTTACTGCTGGCACTGGCATCTCAATCACTAACGGCAGCGGCAGCATCACGCTGGCGATTGATTCTGGCACTGCGATTCCTGACCTGACAACGACTGCAACTGCTGGCACGCTGCCTACTGCAGACGGGTCAGTGACTATCGCTGATGCTGCATCGCCTACAAATGCAGAGCTTCTTGAATACTGCGTAGAGCTTGAAACCAAGCTGGAAACAGTTCTAGCAGCACTGCGCACAGCCGGTGTTATTGCTACCTAACACGCTTGGCTAAGATGGCAGCATCTATTGGCGTGCCATGAGTTTGCCTCGCATCGGTGGCTTCTCAGCCCCGGCCACAGCTGATTTTGCTGACCTTGCTTATGACGGAAGCGATCGGCTGATTACGATCACTTACAAGCAGGGTGGATCCGGTGGTGATGTGATCAGTGTGCTCAACATTACCTATGTCAGCACGACCACCAACGTCGATACAATCTTCTGGAGTTGAGCGATGAGCTATAAGTTCAACCCGTTGGTCAGTCTTGGCCTTGATCAAATCGCCAGCTATGACGCCTTAAATGTTCTAGGTACTGTCGCGAATCAAGCGGCGTTGCCTGGTGGCGCAACGACTGGTGACGTTTATCAGGCAGAAGATACAGGGATCTTCTACGTGTGGGATGGTGCTGCTTGGGACAGCATTGGCACTCTCGCTGGTCCTGCGGGTCCAGCAGGTGCAACGGGTCCAGCAGGTGCTGACGGTGCTGACGGTGCTGACGGTCAAACCATCCTCAACGGTACGGTTGACCCTACAGACAATGTGACTGGTACTGATGGTGACTTTTACATTGATACTTCTGCACATACTATTTACGGACCACGCACTGCTGGTGCTTGGGGTTTAGGAACTTCACTTGTCGGACCTGCTGGTGCTGGTGGTGCAACCACACTTGGTGGTCTTACTGATGTAGACCTTACGACAAGTCCACCAACTAATG
>Ga0194002_1000011_pt1 | contig 18490 bp, 31 predicted proteins | sample FLT_89_MG_FD_140318 | JGI IMG/M metagenome (GOLD analysis project Ga0194002, IMG submission 140318) | Sediment microbial communities from the Broadkill River, Lewes, Delaware, United States - FLT_8-9_MG | ecosystem: Environmental > Aquatic > Freshwater > River > Sediment | place: USA: Delaware... | reverse complement strand
GATCGATGAAATCAGGAGCAAGCAATAAATATACTGTTATGTCATTGAACAAATAAAAAAAATGGATATTCAAAGCATATCAGAGAATGACTGTATTTTGTTCATGTGGTGGGTTGGTTCACAGCCTGAAGAGGCAATTGATTTAGTAAAAACATGGGGCTTTAAGCTTAAAACAATGACAGGTTTTAATTGGGTTAAATTAACCAAGTTAGGGAAACTATTTTTTGGAATGGGATTTTGGACAAGAGCAGGATCAGAATGTTGTTTAATTGCTACAAAAGGAAAAATAAAACCCATTAATCGAGGTATCAGATCTGTTATCAAGGCAAAAGCGGAGGATCATAGTAAAAAACCTGATGTATTCGCTGAAGAAATAATAAAGTTATGCGGAGATCTACCACGTGTAGAGTTGTTTGCAAGGGATAACAAGAGTGGGTGGGATTCGTTTGGGAATGAAATAGGTAACACAATATCAATTCCTAATAAATTAACAATTTGGGATTAATTACAATAAATAAAAATATTAATTTAAAACTCCTGTTTTTTATGATTCCAAATAATATGTTATGGTTTTTAATTTCAACTACTTATCTAAAAGCTGCTATAAAAAATGCATTTTATCTGAAAATAATTCAGTTTTTACTTGCAGGTTCGGAATATTCTCCCGATATTTGTACAAGAAACAATGAGAGATATTTCTCAGATACATTTTAAAAACACAGAGGCATGAAAAATTTAGACACATTACAATTAGAAAATCAGACTAGAGAATTTGCAACGTTAACACACAATGCAACTGGTTTAAAACAAGACAACAAACTTTTTTTTGTGCAGATTGATAACACACATGCTGTTGACAATCTTGGGGCAATTTTTCAAATCTTTGATGGTACTATAGAAGATTTAGAGGAAATGCAAGACGAGGATTTTAATATATTGTTAGCCTACGTTTCGGAAGATGGAACTGTATATAATTATGCTGAAGATTCGGCAGACTTTGAAGATGATAGCGAGGAATTAGAAATTTTCAGTAATTGCCAACAACAAGCGGAACTAAATTATGACAATCAATGAAAATAATAATTGAAAAAATAAAGAAGCTTTACAAAACTAAAGCTTCTTTTTGTGAAGAAGAAGGCTACAAATACAAAGATTTTGCCAGTAAATTGCGAACTGTTCAAAATCGTATTAATTGGCTTAATCGGTTCTTAAAACCGCTAAAATTGAAAATTATTATAGTTGATGAAAGTTAACCAAAACACTGTTATAGCTTTTATTATTAATCATTTAATCAAAATACAATTATGAAATTTAGATATATTTTAAAGAACAAAAATACAGGTGAAGCATATAAAAAAATTTACACTCTAAACCAAATACAAAAAAAAGGGCTATCCGCTTTATTTGATTTGGAAAATTACGAAATAATATCAGTGGATTTATTTGTCGGCTTAAAAGACAAAAATGGTATAGATATATTTCAAAAAGATATAGTTTCGCATCGAAATTGGTCTAATCGAGTAGTAGAGTATCAAAATAAATATTGTCGTTTTATTTTGATAGATTCCCAAAAAAGAGAAATGAAAATTAACGACTTTGAAAAAGAATTTATTGAAGTTATAGGCAATGCTGTTGAAAATAAAGAGCTTTTGAAAAATTAGCTATAACACTTAGATTAAAACTGGCCGCTTCCTGCGGCTTGTTTTTAATCGGGTGTTATAAGCCCGTTTTAACTTTCTCAATCCTACTATTAGAAATATCAATACTTGTACCCGGCCAACTGCCCCCCACTGCGGTAAACGCGATCCCTAACTTGGAATTTAAATCTGTTACAAACGATTGTAAAGCGGTATTAAGAGCTAAATATTTAATTAAATTATCGCCTGATCCGGATATTTCCATAGTGCCATCATTTTTCAGATAAAGATCAAAAACTTCATTTCCATTTTCATCTGTTGCATAAATTCTGGTTTCACCTTCATTTGTTTTTTCTGAGCTGTATAAAAGCCCCAAAGCCACGCCCTCGCCTTTTATGGCCGTATCTGCATGAATAACATTTGAACCTTTCACGGGCTTACTATCAATGCCAGATGGCGCAATTTGATCGGCTGTTATTACATCCTCCTTACCATTTCGGAGCAACTTAAAAAATTTATCTGTTGCGGCTTGCAATTTTGTTATTGTTATCATAATCTTATACTTTAATTAATACAAACACAAAAAGCCCAAAAATTATGGGCTGAATGAAAAAATATATTTTGTGTGGAAAAAATAATATAACTACATGATAATTAATTTTATAATAAATAAAATATGAATACAAAGATAAAAAAAATAAAAATAATTTCAAAATAGTTATGAAAAAGTTTTTTTATTCAAAATATTGTTATATCTTTGTACTATACAAATAAGGAAATATTAACTTTTTAAAAATAGAAATTATGACAAATACAGCTATAACAAAAACAATAAAAAAAGTAGAAGAAAATTTAAAAGAATATTCATTAGGTTTTAGCAGATTAGTAGCTCTTCCTAAAAGGGTAAGAAGTAATTTTAATACATCATTTTTATTAAATATAAATACAGATACTACTAAATGTAATGAGTACCAAAAAAAATTCTTAGAAAATTTAACTGAAACGGAATATATAAACTGGTTAAAAAATGCTTAGAGAAAAAATAAAACCAGAAACCCCTCAATCATTAATTTAGCTGAGGGGTTTCTTAAACCTTCCTTTCATCAAAATTAAGCGTATCAAAAATATTAAAAACTGGTACTTTGCCGCTGTAAACATCTTTTAATACACAAGTTAAGGTGTAAATTTCACCTGTCTTTGTGCCTTTAATCGAAGTAGACTCAACAAAAAACTCAGTAAGTTCATTGATCCCCAATTCAGGCAAACGAACAGAGATTAAATTATTTGGCTTAATATCCTTTCTTGTGTTAATAGTTAATTTGATGGTGCTCAATTGTGCTGCCAGTTCATTGATCGCCGCCTTTTCAACATCAAAAATATTACCTGAATTAATTAATTTTGTTTTTGGACGATAAACAGGGCAATATACATTATTAATAACCGCCTCCCCTGCATCTGGATTGTTGCGCGAAGCCTGGCGGATCACCTTGATCGGATTAAATAATGCCTGTCCATTGATTGAGAGCCCGGCGGAAATAATATTTTCCATTGGGATTGGATTTAATTTATTTAAATCAATCCTTGTGAAAATTAAATTTCCCTTCTCGTTATGAGATAATAATATATTTCTTTGTGAACATAATTGATTAATGTAGCTTTTTACTGTCTGAGTGGCACTCGCCGCGCTCTTATCTATCTTTGTGTTGAAATCTTTTGTTATGCTTGTAGCAGCGATATATGAAAGGCTGAACGGCGATAAGAGGCGATCAATAATTTCTTTCAACCTTAAATTATCCGTTTGCAAAGGATAGTTATTTATATTTGCATCCTCCAAAACACCCGGTAAACTATAGCCCGAAACGCTAACGAGTTCCGGTTTTCTGCTTTGTGGATAGTCGGATCTTATTATTGTACCTGTAATTAACAGATTATTATCATTATCAAACACCTCTGCATTTGCATAGCTTGATAGTGAAGGTAGAAAATTTCTTAAGCCTCTTACATTAAAAGAGCTTGCAATTGAATTGAAGTTCAAATTTATTTCATAATCAGAAAAAAATTTAAATTCTTTGTCATTGATTATTAGTTTCATACCACAAAGTTACGAAAAAAAATAAAAATAGTTGTGAAAAAGTTTTTTTATTCCAAATAACTGTTATATATTTGTAGAGAATTAAGAAACAATATTTATTTATTTAAAAACACAGGAAATTATGAGAAATGCAATAACTTTTTGAAATCGGAAACACAAAGAGTAATATTATAACTACAAATAAAAGCTCAGAAAAGCATTTGAACGGTGTGCATAATGCGAATGTAGTTTATTGTTCTCATAATTATGTAAGTATTGGAGACATAGTAACAATGCATGTAGCCAAAAGAGGCAACAAAGCATCCGATACTTTCTTTTCGGCTATAAGAAACTTAGAAAATGCTTTCAAAGTAAAGGCTGATTTTATAGGGCGTGAATATATAGCTGTAATTTTAGGAGTTAAATTAAGAGTTGTAAAATAACACCTTATATATATAGTTGCCCCGCTCTGAGACAAAAGCGGGGTTTTGTAGGTAAAAGGAATTAATTTTAATATAAAACACAAAAAAGATGAAAAAAATAGAATTAACAGCAAATTTAAGACTTTCTAAAAAAGCAAAACAAATAATTCAGGACGCAATTAACACTCATGAAAAATATAAAAAAGCTTATTTTTGGCATAGCCCCTCAAATGCAAGCGGACGCCGGGCAATGGAGGATCGTTTCGAGGGAAAAGACTTTGTTTTGCACACTGCAAATGGTAAAATTGAGGTTGAATTTAATTTTTCAGTATCTTGTAAAAATGTTTATTATTCAATGTCTGTTTATCTGAACGGAGAAAAGAAAAATATAAAACTTTTGAAAAAGATTCTTAATAAATAAATAATATTTCTGTGTTAACTAACGCAAAAAACCGGATTAAGAGTGGATCTTTTTTCGGTTTTTTATAAAAAATAATGATATGTTTAAATTGATTTTAATAACAATAGCTTTTATAGTTGCTTTAATATTTCATTATATACTCAATTATCCTGCAATTATATTGTTAACTATTCCTGTTAGTGCTATTATAGGAATAATTATAGCAGATTTAATAAATAAGATTTTAAAATATAAATAATGATTGAATTTTATCAAACACCAACAAATAATTTAAATGATTATCTTAAATTTTTTGTAAAAAACAAATCAGATCTTGAATTATTAAAAGCCGTTTATGACAAAATAGGGGTTGAATATCATTGCATAAAAGAGGATAATTATACATATATTAGAAAACTATATTCAGGTGAAAAACAAGGTTACTATATATATTTAGGAAAATTACACAAAATTAAAAATAGTTATGATCTGGGTAGATTTATTAAGTTTGATCATAATGGTAGTTTAGTCTCATTCTAAACATAATACCTAACACTATCACCTTTTTTCAAAACTAAATATCTGTCCAAACTAAAATTATTCCAGTTCAATAGCTGTTGTAAATTGTCATCACCAGATCCAATTAACTCATTTGCCACAACAATTATATTTGAATCTTTTTCCAGAACTTTGATCCGCTCCTGTTTTGCATCAAATGCAATTTTAAAAAGTTCTGATTTTGTGGCATTAACTATAAGATCTAATTTGATAGCCTGATCAGCTGTTTGTATGTACCCGGTTTCATCAAATTTCGCAATTAAAAAATTGTAAGTGTCAGAAATTAAATCAATAGAATTCAAAACCTCGCTTACATTTTCATAATCAGCCGTTATGGCATTAACACAACTTTCTGAAACAATTGTACTGCCTTGGCTGTCATAAAGTATATTTTCTACAATCTCAAATACATCAACGATATTATTATATAATTGCTGCAATTTGAATTCAATTTTTTGCTCAATCTGAAAAGGAAAATTGATTAAATTTTGAATTGCTGTTATATAAGCATCCGGAGCGCTTAATATGTTTAGCGCCGCCGCCGTGGCTTCACGTGTGAAGTTTTGCAGATCTTCCAAATCTTCGCCAAGTACTTTGTAATTACTTGATATTTTTAGCGCTGATAAATTAGCAGGCTGTATGTCGTTTGTGTCCGGATCAAAAAGATTATTATAATTATTTTCAATAATCAAATCCGTTTCAGCCTTTAAATTTTCAATTATTTTTGGTGCTGAAGTCTCAGAGCTTGGAGCAGCTAAATTAATAGTTTCCCACACAACCCCCGTAATTTGTGTTACATTGTGCCCCTTATTATCAAATTTCAATGCAAGCGGTTGAACTGTCAGATCATCATAATAAGGGTGTTTAATTGTCCACGGGTTTTTATTTTCGCTCGAAATTTCAAAGGCTCTTGAAACTTCCAGATGATCATCGCCTTGAAACACAAAATAAATAGGATATTGATTGCTTGAGCTTTCACCCCGTGCAACATACGTACCTTGTAATCCTATGAAATCAAAGCCCTCAGAATTATAATTTTTCTCCTTTTCGGCATCCTTCCAAAGTGGTTTATATTTCTTGCCATCGCCTGTTGTGATTTCAAGCTCTATATCTTTTAATTTTGTTAACCAGTTCATTTGCGCTTTTTATTTTCCATATCTTTTATTTCACGATCTTTTTTCCTATTGTGTTGAATTAATGCAACCAACGCCCCTAATATAATAGAGGTTATAATCATGTACAAAGTAAGCATTTTCTTAGTCTCCTTTCTTTGTTATTATTGTATGTATTTCTGTAACTTTCTTATCTAATGTATGAAATCTATCTATTAGAGAGTCTTTTAAAACCTCTCTTTTAGTTTCATTTTCATTTTTAAAATCTTGAATAGTCTTTTGATCAACCTCTCGCAAAGTTTCTAATTTTGTTACCTTAGTTTGTAATTCTGCAATCTTATACTTTGCAACAGCCCAAGAGCTTATGAAAGCAATTGAAGAAAATAATAAACTCATCGGTAATTGGCTCAAAAATTCCATATTATCTAAACCCTCTCTTTATTCTTTTTTTTGCAAAGTTAGTAAAAATTTCCGGCATTTGTTTGAACGCCTTTTCACTGGCAGGCGCTAAAAACTGAGCCTGTTTAATATCAATATTTTGATCCAATAAATATAACATTTCCCACCGGCCGCCCTTGTGAATGGCCATTATAGCTTTTTTTGTTTTTAAAATTGTTATTCGTTTGTTTTTACTGATAATGCCTTTTTTACTGAACTTTCCGCCTTTGCTTCGCGCTTTTATATTCTTTAAATAAAACTTCTTAGAAACTTTGCGCCGCTCAGATTTAGCAACCCTAACGCCCTTTTGTGGGATTTTTTCACGGTTGGCAAGGCTGCCGCCAAATTCCTGTAATTCTAAGCGGTTACCGGCCTTTGATTTATCCTTTATTACACCAACCTCGCTGTACATTTCTTTTAGTGAAAATGTATTTTTTGATCTGTTTGCGGCTGTATGGCTTGTGATAAATCGTTTTTGCCTTATAGTAAATTTGCTTTCAAATACGGGCTTTATTGTTTCTTTTTTTGTTACAAATGCAACTTCATTTAATGACTTCCTAACCGTTACAGGCATAGCAGATCGGTGCAACTGTTCTAACTTATTAGTTAGTTTTACAATATCATTATTATTAATATTAAATTCTGGCATTAAATATTAATCTAATGAATAAACAGCATTGATATAGAAACTTACATCACTACCAAGATCGCCTTGTCGATATAGTAACAGATCGCCATCTGGCTGTACTTGGAAATTTCTTTGTTGTTGATTGTCAGTGTCTACATCATTGAAGCCTGCAATTAATTGATTTTGCAAAGGCCTGTAGTCAGCAGGCAAATTGCACACCGCCGCTGTACTTACACCCGCCGCCGTAGTTTTAAATTGCCCCTCAAGCATAACCAATTTATCTGATATTTTTCTATACCTCAAATTGTTAGTTGTGGCAATTAGTGCCCCATTTTCCCAATTACTACCAAAAGTTACATTTATCCATGTATCGCCAAGGCCAACAACCGTTTCAATTTTTGCGATTAAAGCGTCAATCAATTGATGGCCATTTGTCTCATTTTCCGGTAATGTATTTTCAGTAATTCCCGCAAGGCTTACAAGTTTTTGAAAGAACTCTATAATATCACCGTTAATGGCTTCATTCCAAAGTGTTAAATCATCAACCACACGTCCTTTTAAAAAATCTGAATCCGGCGCTTGTATTCCTGTTTGATCTGCTAATACTCTCATATTGTGCTGTATAAATACTCAATTATTAAATCTTTGTTTTCTATCCAATCTGGATATTCCGGCAAACTTTCTAATGCTTCCTTTTCATTTTCTAAGAATTCAGAAATATAAGCCGTGTATTTTCTATTTTTTTCATCGTAGATATAAGGTAATTTTCTACGCTCTATATTTTCAGAAAAATATGTTAAGGGGTTTGGACTACCGTTTAATTGCCTCTCTGTCAATGAGTGGACAGCTGTAATTCTTATATTTTGTTCGGGATATAACCATTCCAATTCCTTCACCCTTTCTGCAATGTCCACGGCGTGTTTTTCTTCCGGTGTCATTTCAACAACTTCATTTGTGATTGTTTGGTCCACCTTAATCAACTTTCCCGCTTTTTGATATTTTGTAAGAACAGGCTTAACATAAATAAAATAATTATTTTCGTTAAGCTGCTCGATTGAAGGGCAGTATATTGTGTTACCGCTTTCAGTTTTTATTTTCTTTTGCGCATTTGGTGCGGCTATAATGTTATTTTCGTCAATATATTTATAGTACATAGTTTTATGTTTTTTAAGCCGCCAAAGTTGCACGCTCTGAGGCTGTTAATTCTCTTCCATATATCCTTAATTCGTCTAAGTCGCATTGTATGTGCCAGTCACTAGAAATATTATAATCATCGCCAACCCGTGAACCGCCAGTAACAACCGGGGGCGTTGGTGAACTTACTCCAGTGTATTGACTTATAGTTTTTAGACTATCATCAATCCATAAGCCCGCGTTTGATATATCTATATGAGTGAAATCAGGAAATTGAATATTATAATTGTGCCAGTTTGCAGCGTCAAGCGTACCGGTGTACTCAAATGCGTTGTATTGAAATCCCACGCCAGTAAAATACCCTGCAATAAGCTTTGTTGTAGATAGTACCACCCAACCCCACGTATATGATACTGAATTTTGTCCAATTGCAATAAGGGTCTGAGAACTTGCACCATAACCCATTTTAGCCCAAAAATTTAAGGTTTTTACGTCGGAAACGGCAAAATTATTAAGTATATCAAACTGTGAAGTTGTACCGTTAAGTCTTAGCGCCTTGTTTGCATTCCCGTTTCTGTCGTTAATATATGTTAAGTCAATAGGGTTGCTCCCGTTAAAATTTCCGCTTTCATCTAAGATATTACCGTCAAACTTATAGTATGCCTTATAGTCAGAAAGTGCATCTTTTGGTTTTCGTAAAAAATTATAATAATTCCTGATCATATTAGGGCGTATAAGTTTCGTTGAAAATTATAATTAATTCACTACCGCTTGTTATGTCGATAGGTAGAAATGTAATTATGTTTAATGTTCCTGCCGTGTTATCAATCTCAACAAAATTATCGCTCTCTTTGAACTCACTACCAAAAGTTAAAGAATTGCCATTCAAATCTATGACCCTGACGATAGGTTTCCCCCGTTCCAGATTTGCGGGTGTAATACTTGTTACATTGCCTGATAATGTCCATTTTGCAAAATCTATTTTAAAATCAAGATCAATATCTCCGTTTAAACCTGTCTGAGAATCATCATTAACACCTTTAAGATCGTCAATATCAATATATAGGTCTTTTAATTCGTTCCCTGCTTTCAAACTTCCCGCCGGAATTCTATTTTGCTGACCCAATAGATCAACCTTTGAAATCTTATCAGTCAAGTCATTTATTCTTATGCCTTCGTCCATTATTTTTTAAGTTTCAGAATTTAATAATAAAAATCCAGATCCGGAATTCAATCTAAATGCCCCGCCGGAATTTAGCAATAATGCGCGTTCTCCCTCTGGTATATAATCAGTTAACAAGAACGCCCCCACCGTTTGAGCCGGTTTTAATTTCAATAACATTTCCCTAAATTCTGATTTTCTGTTTTCAGGAATTACCGCCCGTGTTCCGAACACCTCACCACCTACAAAAAAAGTAGCTCTCAAATTAATTTCAGCACCAATATTGAAATTTGCATCTTTAGCCTCCTCAACATAATTAGCTAATACCGTGAATCCTCCCGTTATTCCAGATTGACCAAGTAAAGTTTGTCCTAAAAGGAAAGTGTTTAATATCGATGTACGCGGATCAATTGTTTCATAACCGCCCGATCCGTCTGGAAATCTATTTTCATGAATATATACATCAAAACCAACCTTTTGCAATTCACCTTCAATATACTTGTAATGTTGTCGGGCTTTGACTGTGCCCGGGAATTGCATTTTTCGTAATATAATTGTTTTCCTTGTCGCCAGATCTAAATAAGGCTGATTATATAAGCCCAAAGCCCGCTCCCATTGCGTTGCGTCCTCTTCAGAAAAATTGTCATTATCCGGGATCAAGCTGTCTCTAATATCAATAATTTCACTGTATGCCCTACTTTCACTATATGCAAGAGCTTCATGAAATTGATTAAAAATAGAACTTAATTTCATTACCCATGCCCGCGCCCTTGGGTATAATTCTTTTGTTACTTTTCTGAATGTTTCAGCAAATACCGGAATTTCTGTTGTTACAGAAAAATCATATAGTAATATTTTATTATCTGAATTTATCACATAGAGTGTTGAATTGTTGAAGGATACGGAATTAGGAAAAAACAACTCCGATCCTTCATACTCACTATTCAGACTAAGAAAATGTAATTTATTGTTTTGATTATCAACAGCAACAACAATACCCTCAACAGCCTTCAAACTTGTTGCAGCTGTATTTGTTTGAATAACTAAGTTATATGATGAATCATAATAACCGATCCCATCATGATCAGCAACTAATATTTTATTTTCAAACACCTCAACGCCAGTAGGGAAATTAAGGCCGCTTATTTCACCAACCGCCGCGCCTGCCGTTGTAAGTTCTTTTACTTTATTATTTTGATTATCAGCAACAAAAAGATTAGTATTATAAGTAATGCCTAAAGGATAGTTAAAACCCGTTATTTCAGCGACAAAAGTACCATCAAAAGCATGTTTTTTTATCCTATTGTTACCTGAATCAGTTATATAAAGGTGTGATCCATCGCTGCAAATGTCATGAGGGAAAAAGAAACTATCATTTAGTGATCCTCCAAATCCAAATTCTAATACAAAATTAAGGCTAAGATCAAATTTTAAAATCCTATGGTTTTGATTATCTACAATAAATAAATGACTATCAACAATAACGCTACCAACAGGATTATTAAAACCATATCCAAACGACTCTATATATTCAATATTTACTTTTGTATCTGTTGCCATTATATTGCTGTTACTGAAGTTAGATCAGGTATATAACCATCTATAAATTCGTATAAAGATATTTTTGTACTATTTACCTGTACTTCTAATGATGAAAATGTTGCCGCCGTTCCCAAAACTTCTTTTACAATTTCGTATATATCACTTTCAAACAATTTTCCCTGATTTTGCAAACTTGGATTATCAGCCCCCGCCACGTATGGCCTAATGTCGTATAGAAATGCAGTTATTGAATTTGTGATCGCACTCAGAAAGCTTGTATCAGATAAGTTTGTGATTATCACATCAACAGGAACTAAATTGATTGGTAGTACATGTATTTGAAACGTACCCATAGGGCGCCGCCCACGCTCATTGTCCGGCTTTGTTGCATCCGGATCGTATTCAATTACCTCCTCAACATCATCTAAAATGCCCGTGCTTGGTGTGCCTTTGCCATCTATACTATCAGCCGCTGTGGCTTCGACATATAAATTAATTTCAGCCGCATATCCATTCTTAACATAGGGGTAAGACTTGCGAACCCCGGCTGCATCACTTGCCCATAGCCTGTAATCTGTCCTTGCACCCCCCTGAGGCTCTTGTTGATAGCTATCTATTACCTTTTGTCTATAATCCTCATAACTTTCTGCATCCGTGGGTGTTGTTACAATTTCCGTAACTTCCTGAAAACTATCTACATTTGCAATAGGTGCAGTTAGTTGCAGACCATCACCAACAACCAAAGCCGCTTGACTTCCAAGATCCAAAGCCCTTATTTGTATTTCGCCCGTTGTGGCTGTAAATGTAAAGGCTGAATCTAAAATAAAAAGTTTGTCCGGCGATGTGGAGGCGTCCAGACTTTTGAAAGTTGTACCCGCCGTAATTACTGCCCCAATTTGCCCCGAACAACTAACCTTATATTCTCCCGCCGTTGCAGGGTTAGGATCACGCCCTAACCTTACACGCCCATAACGTTCTAATGTACCGCCCAAGCTTTCCGGATCAGCCGTATCAACAAAAACATTTTTCTTTATGAATTCAGCTGACAGATAAATTAATTTCAATTTACCGGCCTGTACAAATGAAAAGGCATTAATAACAGCCTTACCGATCAAACTTGTAATATTAAGTTGATTCTTAATATCTGTTTGAATACTTACATATAATTCCGCAAAAGTAGGTACAGCCATTTTAATTTTCTATTATAGTTTCTTGCTTTGTTCCATCCCAAATAAATACAATCTTATCCTCCTTACTGTCAGGCTCTTGTATTTTTATTTCTAATTTCAATCTATTTACATCTGTTAAACTTGCCTCAACTTCAATATTAGCATATTTTTTCAAATATTCCAAATCTGCCAAGGCTGCATTTTCAAGCTCAACAAGTCCGGCGGAATTCAAAGAAACGGTTTTTAATTTTTCCTCAAATGTGGAAATGAATTTATTTTCACTATCATTAATTAAGTCATTTGCCCACCATTCTTTTTCACTCTCAACGCCTCCAAGTAGAGCCAAATAAGGCTGATTTGTCAAACCTGAAATTGTGGCCAAATCATCATTAATTAATAGCAGATCGCCACCGTCTTTACTTTCATATATTGTAAGATCTACTATTCCCATGCCCCTAACGTTTGTGTAAGATTTACATTAACATTATCAGGCCTTTGAGTGATCCCCGCCATGCCTGATTTATCGTTTATTTCAATTCCTAATAATTGATTATTATTTTCAATTCGCTCAGTTCTTACGCGCTCAACAGTTGCGGCAGGATTTACGGGCGTTGTTACCCCCTCGTTTGTGGTTGTTACTTCGCCAGTTATGTTCGTAAAATCATTAATTTTATTTAGTGTTTTTGCCGCCGCTGCTCCTACTTTACCTGGAATTTTTGAAACTAAAGTTAAAACCGCTTTTAAAGGGAAAAGTAAGAAATCTATTATTGATTGCCCTATGGATTTGAAAAAATCTACAAAAGAGAAATTTTTAAACCAACTAACCAATTTACCCCAGGTTTCGGAGATCCACCCGGTAAACTTGCCCCAAATTTTAGCAAACCATTTTGTTATTTTGCCCCAATTCATTATAATAGCAATTACAGCCGCAATAACTGCAATAATTAATAATATAGGCCACAAAGTTGCATTAACTGCAAAGGCTAATATATTTTGCACAACCGCTGCTGCCGCCACAACTGTTTTATAGACTCCCAATGCAATTGTAAAGGCTTTTATTGCAATTAATATCTTACCTACCCAAACTGCAACATTTGCAATAGTCTTTATCAATTCTTTATTTTGCGTAATCCAATGTTTAGCACCGCGTGCAATTGCTGTTATGCTTTTTATTGCCTGATCAATTTCTGTTTTGAAAGTTTCACCAATCGCAATTGCCACACTTTCAAAAGCTGACTGCATACTCTTAATTACACCAAATAAGCCTTGTTGCATGAATTCCGACATTTGCTTGCTCGTTCCTTCAGCATCCATAAGGCTTTTTGTGTATTCATCGATCGCCTCCGCCCCTGCATTTACGGTAATTGTTGATCCTGCAATTGCTTGTTTTCCAAAAATTGTTGCAAAGGCTGCATTTCTTTGTATAGAAGTCCATTTGTTTGTATTCTTGATAATTTCACCAACAATTTTACTCATAGACTTCATTTTGCCCGTGCCATCATCAATATTGACACCCATTTTATTAAGTGTCTTTGTGATTGCCGCAGTTGGAGCTTGTAAGCGGATCATCATATTTTTTATAGCTGTGCCTGCCTTAGTGCCTTTTATCCCAGAATTAGCCATTATCCCGGCTATGGCTGCAAAATCTTCTATTTCACCACCTGCATTTTTGAAAACTGGTGCAGCATCTTGAATTGTCTCAAAAAGTTGCTCCATAGTTACATTTGATGTAGTTGTAACTTTGGCCAATACATCAGAAACACGAACTAAATTTTTTTGTTGTTGCTCTGCATTTTTCGTGGCAAGGCCAAACGCTCCCAGTGTATCGGTGGCAATATCGGTGGCAGTTGCAAGATCCGTTTCGCTTGCCGTTGCCAGATTTACAACACCGGGCAAGGCTGCGATCGCCTGTTCAGCATTAAAGCCCGCCATAGCTAAAAAGTTCAAACCTTGTGCCGCTTCGCCTGCTGAAAATTGCGTTTCCGCTCCTGTTTTCCGTGCTTGAGCTCTTAAGGCTTTCATTGTTTCAATCCCCTTGTTGCCTTTCATCTCAAATACCCGAAACTTAGCCCCAGCACTTACTATTGACTTCTCAAAATTTACAACGGCATCAGCCCCGGCGCTTATTCCAACACCTAAAACCAAACCGGCGGCAATGGCTTTAAGATTGCCAAGGCCGCCGGTTAAATTATTAATTCCTTTTCCAAGTTTGCGGCCTGCCCTCTGAACCTTTGCAAATTGTGTAACAGCTGTATTAGCAAATTTCTTTGTACCTTTTGCCATTCTACGAACAGCAGGCGTAAATTTATCAACCGCTGTAAATTTTGTCGCTAATGTAAGAGCTGTAGCCATTTACTTAGAATTTTTTTCTATTTCCTGTTGATATTTGATCGCGTCATCATTCCAAAAAAACAAACCGTTATGATCCTCACTATCAACATAAAAATTATTAATTTCGTTTATACTGCAATGATATAGCCTTTTAACATTTATTATAGCAGTTTCAAGGCTATAATCTACAAAAAATACATTGCAATTGCTTGACATACTGTGTAATCCTCAGTATATAAACCTGAAATTATACCAGTATTTTGATCAGTAATTGCAGCTATATAGGCTAAGATCCGCCCGTCTGCATCGTCTGATTTAAAAGGTTTTAACTTTATATTCAATTCACGAACCTTTATGCGTGGCTTGAATTTTAGTTCTTTCAATGACTCATGATCGACAATCTTTAATGTCATTACCTTATCATTGTCAATTGACAGATCGCCATTTGCAATCGCATCAACAATAATCTCCTCAAAAGAATCATTTTGTTTCCTTTTGCTTTCTTTAATTCGTTTAAAAGAAAGCCACCCATCAAACTCAGATTGAGCGGCTTTAAAATCTACTTTGGCCATGTAGTTTGTCTTTAATTAATTAATACTATGATAATTTCTTAACTTCACCTTCAAAGGCAAGTTTTATGGATTCAATTAGCCCCGTGTTTGTGTTTCCGATTATATCTCCAACCACCGTGCCTTTTGCACCGTATGAAACACCATTTATAATGCTAATTGTCCAATTTGCTAATATTAAAGATTCAGCTAATTTATTTAGCTTTTCATCCTCCTCCTGATCAGTCATATCCCAAGCAATCGGCGGACTTTGAAAAAATCCCTGCATAATATTTTTGACTAATATTAATTGCCTGTTACCTGTAATATTGTTATCATCATCAACATTTCTTACACCGCCTTTACTTAGTGTCGCATCCTCCGCACTTTTACAAAAAAGTGTTCCAGACCCTAAAGTAGCGTGGTTGTAAGTAATTTCTATTATATCACCTCCTGAAAATGGCATAATTGTCTATTTTTAAAATGAGTAAGTGAAATCAAACTCTGCATCAGTACTAACGACATTTGCAGTTGATGTTATTTTGTATTTGAAATTTATATCCATCCGCGCCGGGTTACTTTCATTAATTCCGGTATCAGTATTGGATTTAGAGAAATCAGCATCATTAATTAATGCACGTGCTTGTAAGTCATCTACGTAGCTAAATGCTAACTGTTTAGCCTGTTTTGGTGCAATGGTATTACCTACCCTTACCGGGCTATCATCGCCAACAATAGTTTTATCTTGAATGTCGCGCTCCATTATAATTCGCCACCCAAATTCAATATTCCAGTTCAAATTCAAATCTCTGCAATATCTGTATTTTGGATTTACTTCGCCGTCCGGATGATATGTAGTTGCAAAATCTTCAATCTGAAAAACACCCGCTTTGAGGGTTACAGTTGAGGATCCGCCTTTTAACATATCATTACGATCTGCATAATTTGCAAAGTCGCCTATGTCCCCATCTGAAGGAATTGGCATATCATAATAAGACTTGCCACCGTTACCCAAATGAGGATCTTCATTCACGACACTTGCAAAACTAACCGCCATATTTGCCGCCGCTTCCCAGGTTGTGCCCTTGGAATTTGGAGCCGGGCAGAGTACATTAGTTACTTGTGATTTCCTTGCTGTTAAATCTGTAACAGCTAAAACACCTGACTTTGTTTTGCCAGTCCATCCAAATAAGGCCATCAATGGTTTGAATATTTCAGGACTATAGCGCCCCGTTGGGCTGTCCGGATCGGGTACTCCATTAAATGCCTCAAGTTCATCAAATTCTGTTGAACCATAAGGATTAATTAAAAGTGTATTCCATTCAGTTTGAAACAGTGCTAAACTTGCTGTAATATCAGCCGCGCCACTTCCATCTGTTTTAGACACTTCACTATATACAATCCCCGCGTCTTTTCCGTTTGTTTCAAATGATATATTAACTTCAACACTTGTAATGCCTTTCCACTTTGTTGTAAAGTCAATATCATTAGTACTTTCGACCGCTGAAACGGGAGAACCCAAAACATTGTTTACAGTATCTATAATAGTAGCCCGAACCGCTGCTGCATCTTCACCTTTTGTAACAGTATAACTATACTTTCCTCCGTCAATTTGCTCACGTCCTGAAATTACAATTGTATGTACTGCCGTTTCTGTCACGTTTGTTGCAACCGCAATACCTGATTTTATAACTGTTGCAGCCGCCCCCGCCGCTTCAAGTTGCGGATAAATAACCGTTTCAATTCCGCCTAAAAGATCGGCATTTATTGGCCTCAATATCCTTGCAATTTGATGAAGTGGTGATCCATATCCGTATTTATCACCAACAGCCTTTGCATTAGTAAACTTAAAGGCTGTAATATCAATTGTGGATTGATTGGCCGTGTTAGCCTCTCCAAAGACGGCAATCCTTTGCGGCAAATTAGGACTTTGATTTACAAAGCTAACCGCCTTAAGCTTATAACCTACAACCCTACTAATTTGGTCTACTGCTATAGCTGTTGATTTTGCTGTCATAATTTTATTTATTAATTTCTATTTTAAAATTTTCGTTTAGTGTTGTTGTGTAACCTTCCAAACTAACGCCCTCCAAAACGCCATTACTTTCTACCATATCAACTGATAATGTGATAATTCCAAAAGCTGTATGAATCCCGTCCTGTTGGTTGTTTCTGCCAAAATTTATTGAGTCGATCCGCCTGTTTCTGATTATCTTTTTATCTGTCAATCCTAAGCTTAAGTAGTTAGGATTCATTAATATATACCTAACAACCCCGATCAATTTCTGGCAGTCAATTACCGCCTGTGTATCGCCTTTTACAGAACTTGTATTTTTTGCAGAGGTGGTAACCTCAATATTAAAAACAGCCGTTCCGGCACTCTGAGAAGGATTATTATCGTTATATTCAGAATTTGAGAAATAAACAGAAATTGCAGGCAATTCTATTTTATCGTAAGGGATGAAACGCTCTTTATAAATAGTTAATTGAAATAAAGGATCGCTTGTTATATTATATTGCTCTATCAATTCACTTGTTAAAATAGCAATAATCTGATCCCGAACAATCGTATAATTTTGATCTGTTATTTCAAAATCTATTTTACTCATAATCACCCAATATCATTACAATATTTCCTAATGTTTCATCCGGCATAGCCTGATCGATCTGGTATGTCCTTTCAATTCCTGCACTATCAGTATATACAACTAATTGGTTAATTAGATTAACTTCATTATTTGCATTTCTTACAGTGTAACCGGCATCTATTAAGACACTTTCAACAACAGTACAATGGATATTCTTAGAATTAACAGGCAAACCAGTGTCCGGATCAATGCTCATATGATGCTTTGTCACCAAGCCCTTTACAGTCGTTCCCGCTGCCGCTTCATTTGGCTTAAATATCAATGTATCAGCAAAATCCCTTTGCGTAAATGCTTTTATGTCTCGCCTTGCCAATTCTAAAAGATCCATTTTTTATTTTTGCTTTAAATAACCTCTTTTTACAGCGGCTAAAATTTCATCTTTGATTTTTAAATCTTTGCCGTCTGGCTCAAAGACATAATTTTGCTCCTTTAAAAAAGTACGGTTTTTTATCTGAACGTTAAGAGCTTCAAGAACATATTGTGTTTTTTTCACCGTCTTACTTGCCTTAACTTTCTTAGTTGCTTTTTTCTTCGCCATAATAAAATATTTTAAAAATCTGAGAATTTAAAACCCTCAGATTTTAATTATTTCTAAGCTTCCACTTTCATTGTGTAAATCTGATCAACTGTTACCGGAACAGGCAAAGGAGCAGACATTACTTCAAAAATATGCGCTTTGCGCTGTGGGTC
>Ga0194002_1000010_pt1 | contig 18756 bp, 40 predicted proteins | sample FLT_89_MG_FD_140318 | JGI IMG/M metagenome (GOLD analysis project Ga0194002, IMG submission 140318) | Sediment microbial communities from the Broadkill River, Lewes, Delaware, United States - FLT_8-9_MG | ecosystem: Environmental > Aquatic > Freshwater > River > Sediment | place: USA: Delaware... | reverse complement strand
TTCCTTCGGTGGTTGTTTTGACTTTTCACGCTTCAACCTCTCACCAATTAGCTTATCTAATTCAGCTTGAGTAAATGTTTTCTCTTGCTCTGTTGTTTCTTGTTGCTCCGCATTTTGCGTATTTTCTTGCTCATTTGTTTCTTGGTTCTCCACATTTTGTGTGTTTTGTTCTTCACTCATTCCACTACCTCCGTTTTAAGCCTGTCGGCTATTATCTATATTAATTTTATTGCTTTTCTTTTATTTAATCTTTTCATATATATCATTAAAAATATCAATCTTGCAAGGATATATCTCACCTTTAATACCTGTTATTAACATATCATTTGGCGTAAAATTATAATCACCTTCCAATGTAGGAATTATATAACATTCGTCATTTTCATGTGTAATACTATAACCCTTATATTCAAAGCTCCAAGGCATACCATTTACAATGTTATCAGTATTTTTAAGCCCAAATTCTACAAACTCATTAAATGTTATCGCTTCAATTTCTACTGGTTTTTTTATATATCTAGCCATTCTCAAAACCCCTTTATATTTTTATTTTATTTCTCAATTAAACTTTCCTTCGCTATCTTTTCCATTTTAGGCAAATTCTCTTTTTTATACTCTCTCAACTTCTTGCGTTTTTCTTTCAACCTCTCACTACTCTTTTTAGCTTCCTCTGTATTATTTATTGCTTCTAACCCTTCAAACCTTCTTTTTTCCTTCTCAATATCATTTTCCATACGTCTAACACTTTGGTCGTATGCATATATTGTATCATTTCCCTCTTTTGTATACAAATCAAAAGTTTTTTCAAATAATCCATCCTCGATGTAATATTTCATATGAGTACAATTTATCCCAAATAACCCAGCAGGCTCTCCAATTGTAGTTCTATTTACACTATCATATTTAAACTTTCTGCCCTCTATATCTTCAACTGTACCACTATTTCCACCTTCATCATAAATATTGCCTTGGTAAGGGTAGCAACCAGGTCTTGCCCCTGCATGGCTTGACACTTCAAACAATGTTAATCCGAAATCATTAGCATAAGCATCTTGCACATCTCTCGCATTAATTGCCGTTTGTGTCCTAATCTCTCTTGCTACCCCACTCCTAATATTTATCGTCTTTCCACTCGAATAACTTAATACATCTAACCCTCTATCTGCTAATTGTTTTGTTGCTCTTGTTATAGATTGCTCAAAAGTCCTCAATCCTGTGCTAACTTCTAAAAAAGCATTGTTACTAATTCTTAAATATTCGGAATTGCTACTCTCTAAAGCTCCAGAACTTGTAAAGCTCAACATATTATTAGCATATTTTTTAAAACTGTTTAAAATACTTGTTATACTCTCTGTTGTTTTACCAGTAGTATTTATTGACCTAATAACTTTCTGCATCTCTGGAACTATTAATTTATTATATTTATTAATTATCTTTCCAGATGCTCTACTAACTGCAGGAGCATCATTTATTTTATTTCTCAACCATTCTTCACTTCCTGCATCCTCAACATCAATATCCATCCTTGATATAATATTCAAAAATAATTGCGTATCTAAATCAGCATACAAAAGAGCAATCGGCTCAACTAATTTATCAATATCTATAACATTACTCAAAATCTACCACCTCAACATCATCACGTTGTGGCTTCCTCGCTTCAATTTCGTCATTCTTCTTCTTAGCTTCCTTTTCTGTCATTCTATATACTTTTTTGAAATATTCAATCCTATCAATAACCCCTGCACCTAATTCAAGTAAAGCATCTTTCATTAACTGTTGGTCATCAATGACAATGCTATCATCAAATTTTATACTAATTTCTGTGTTAAAATCTTCTCCAGATAAATATAATATTGCTCTGCACATATCAATTAAAGCTTGATTTATAACTAATTCATCTTTTTTAACTTGTCTGTAAAGGTCGCTATCTTCTGAAATAACTTCCGTTGCAGTTTTTTCAACTTTTCCATCTTTAAAATTATAATATCCATTCCCTAGGTTACATTTAAAACTTAGCATTGATAAACTATCGTTCATCGCTTCACTTAATTCATTCGTTCTTAAAACAGGTGTATCATGTATAATCTTATCTTTTGCATCTTTCCCCATCTTCATGCTATAAAATGTTGTATCATTCTTAGCAAAATATTTTTGAGGTAATCCGTTTTCATCAAATTTTATTTGTGCCATTTCCTCATTAACAAATATTCTACTTTTTCCATTGCTTATTTCCTCATGATAACTATCATAATTCATGTCAACTGTTTCTAGTTGGTCTATAGCATTGGCAAAGCAGGAAATACCTAATTTGCTTTCAATATCAATATTATTAACTATATTAGGCTTAATTAATTGATATAACTTAACTGGTGAATAATAAGGTTCATATACTTTACTTTCAACTTCCTGCTCCGTTAAATCTGCCCAGCTCATAAATTTACAATCATCGTCAATATTAACCTTCTTATTTTCAATCTTATATTGTTTATAATATGGATCTGATTCATCCATCACATAAGTATGCTCTGAAATATAATATGTTTCTTTGTCTATCTTAGAAACAAAGGCAATTTTATTTATTTTGTTCTCATTAGCTTGTGTCAATGGAATAATATTAAACGCTCCGATATAATCAATCGTAACACTTCCCACGCTATCCACAAATTGAACTAATGCCCCTGTACCTAAAGCATACATTTTCTCTAACAATTGCGAACCTTCCACTATAAAATCATTATCAGCAAGAACGCTATTGACTCTTTCTTTTGCTTCTTCGCTCTCGATATTAAAACACATTCTGTCATTGATTATAAATCCAGCTTTATCCTCACATATCTTCTTTGCCATGCACAACTTCTTCATCTCACGTTCAACAAAATCAGTTCCATTGTATATCTTCAAATTATGAAACGCCTCTACCTTTCCCCTGTACCAACTATCCCACATATTAATAAATGTGTAGAATGATTCACTTGCAAAAGTATATCCTTGGTTCCTGTAATACCTTCTCACCTTATCCAAATTATTCACCTCTCAAATCAATAATATTTACACCCTCAACATCTTCATACGCTTCAATTATATCATCACGATATGTAATAGCTATTGTTTCAACTTCATGTCTTAATAACAACTCAATATTCTCAACCAATTCTTCAAACAACATCTTGTTATCTAAATTTTTAATAAACAACAAATCCCTTTGTTTTATTATTTCCTTGCCAAAAACCAAAAGCTTTGAGCAATCATTTGCATTGAAAACAGTTTTCCCTTTCATCATCTCCATTGCTTTTGTTTCTGCTTCAATTTCCGTTCCAATAATCAAATTAATCATGCCACCAATCCCTCCATATTCGCTAATATATTTTCCATGTATTCCTCAACGCTATATTCTAAAGCATCCAAGGTATCTACATTTGTTGAACCGTCATCAAGTCTTTCATCTTCATGTCCTTTTTTACTATTCCACATCGCATTTTCTAAAGCATCAATAGTTACTTCGCAATGTCTAGCAATCTTAAGATTTTCCGTTGCTATCATCATATCAAAGAAATTGATTCTATTGATTATTTTGCCCTTTATAGCATTATAAACACTTATGCCTATTCTATTCTTATTTAAAGCTTCCTCAAATCCTGCAATCAGAGTTTGTTCTGCTGAATCCATATAACACGCATTAATCTTATACCCTTTTGCTCTGCACATTCTCACAAACTTAATAAATTCATCAGCTAACTTTTTAGGTGTCTGCCTTCCAACTATTCTAAATTCCTCTAATATGTGTATCTGCTTCAATCCTCTAGTGAATCCAGTTAAATTATAAGTTGTTCCCGACTTATTCCCTCCAAAGTCAACTCCAATATTACAAAATTGATAATCTTCAATCTTTATATCGTCAATTATATATTTTTCTTTATTGTTTGCAAAAGTTAAATAAATTACACCTTCAGCACGAACCCACAAACCTAATATAAATCTCTTATAAAATACTCCATCCCAATTTCTCTTGTATTTTTCTCTTATTGCATCAGTCAAACTCAAATTATCTTCTTGTGTGAAGTGTAATCTAATTAATTTCTTTTCTTTTCTCTTATCAATAAACTCTGTTTTTATAAAATTATTAGGGTCAGCAGGATTGCAATTATACCACGCTTTAGAACCATCAACACTCAATCTTGCCAATGCTTGATTGACAAAGCTTTCTGGCATCAAAGTAACTTCATCAAAGAATATTCCTGCTAATGTTCGCCCCTGTATCAATCGTTGTGAGCCTTCGTCTTTTCCTCCGAATATCTCAAACTTGTTAACAACATTACCCTTTTTCGCATAGATAACATTCTTAACACGCTTGACACCATAGCCCCTGCATTGCATTATTTCCCAAAGTGTATCAAGTACATTATGTTCAAATGATTGTATTGTTTGACCACATAAACCGAATCGCTTATTGTTAAAACTCTCCATAGCCCACACAATAAATGATGTAGACATAACAACAGTTTTCCCAGCTCTAACAGAGCCATCACAAATAATTCCATCCATATCCGATACTGGTGAATCTTTATGCCACCAAGACAACACCTGCAATTGCTTAGTGCTTAGTGGAGCCCATTGAAAATGTGATTTTTCTTTAACTATCGCCATTGTCGAAATCCTCCCATATATCACCCTTAGCTAACTTGCCTATTTGCTTAGTTAATCCATCATCTTTAACATTGTTATCCTGCTCATTATTCTTTTCAAGTGCCAAAATCTTATCTAGTCTTTCAATTGCTTTTAATCTATCTTTTAAACTCGCCTTCTTTGTTTTCTTAACGCTCATACCCATATCACTAACGAATACTTCTTCCGTTTCTTGACCTCTTGCAATTTTAGTATAAAGCTCAAGTATTTCCTTAGCATCCATTATCGTTTTCTCTTCTGATTCATCTACTAAGCGTTGCTTTAACTGATGATACCTTGTGTTGACCTTGGTTTTTTTTAACAACTTACAAGCTTCTTCGTCAACTGTTTTAGGCTTCCAATGTTTTCTTTTTGGATAAGCTACAAGAAATGATTGCCTTTGTGAATTTCCCTTTATCAATTCTTGTACGAAGGTTTCCTGTGCCAAAGTCAAACTATTATCTTCTTTTTTCTTTTTTGAATTAGCTTTACCCTTAGACATAGAATCCCCCTTTAATATTTTATAGTATAGATATCGTCATTATACCATATTAACTTTAATAGTGCTTCTTGTGACACCCTAACCATGTCTTATGGTGTTCCTAGCGACACCCTTAGAAATCTTCTAAAACCTTGATTACCAGTTTGTTAGAACTCGTTTTTTTGTGGATGCCGTTCTCTTACTCTATATGCTTTTAATCTTTAAACTCTTTAAACATATCTTTTAATGTTCTATTTATTTTACTACCTCTCATAAAAATATAAGGATTTGCAAAATATTTAAAACTTCTTTTGTGCTTCGCTCTAGCATATATACCGATTTTAACTAATCTATTCATAGTTTTAAGTGTAGCTTTCTCACTCAATCCTGTTATTTTTTGTATGTCTTTATTTAACATCGGATACCTTTCATCATTTTTACTTGTCTTTGTAAGCATTCCCGATTCGTACGATATAAAGTGCATCAAAATAGTAGATACGATAACATCTGTACTATTCATGCTTCCTCTTATTTTCATTAATTCATTCGTGAATACTTTTATAAAATTCTTACCTTGATTTATGCATACTTTACTGGTATCAATTGTAGACGTGTATTCTCTCGTTATTTCTCCATGCTCATCAGCTTCAATAACTTTCTTGTGTATTTTGCTCATTATGTAAATCACTCCTGTATATGATTCCCTGTATATTTAATTGTTGGGCAGGGGTACAGGTTACCCTTTTCGGTTGGCCGACCTATCCCAACTATTTATATTTTATCATTTTTGAATTAATTTCACAACCATATATCCCCTTTTATCCTTACTATCAACTGCAGATTTAATTATATATATTTCTCCATCAACCATTAAAATATTGCCCTCTTGCTTATACCCTATCTCCTCTAGAAATTCATCGCTAAAGTATATCATATATCCTTCTTCCCCTCCCATACAACAAAGGCAGATAATCAATATATCTGCAAATGTCGCATAGAAGCAAAATACTACATTTATAAAATTATGAGGTACTATATATATTCTATATTTTACAACAAAACCCTTTTTATTGATTCCAATTATAATATTTTTCTAACTTATCTCTAAATGTTTTTTTAATTTTATTAACCCACTCATATTTCGTCAATATAATTCTAAAACAGTTGCTAATAATGTACCCATTTCCATTTTCATCTAAACATTCATTCTCCCTTGCCCACTCCTGCATATCAAACTCTAGCTTTCTTCTGTATGCTTCTCTTTCTGCTTCTGATTCAGTTAAATAAATTAATCCCATAATTAAATGATGCATCAGAGAATCTTTATCTAAATATGTTACTCCTAACTGCATTTCTTCTTCTTCATAATTTTCACACAAGTTTATTTTTTCTACTGTTGTTATACTATTTAAATAATCACAAGCTATTACCCACCCAAATCCTTGTTCTTTCAACTGTTCCATCAAAGTTTTAGGCTTGATTTTTTCTATTTCATAAAACCCAAGCATCAAATCGTGCATTGTAGCCGAATCCTTGCACTTATGTTCGTTTATAAAATCAAATTCATCATTTATCACACACGGGTTAAATGGATAATCTTTTAAATTAAACTTTTCACCTGCCTTTAAATTATTATCATTCATAAACATTTCAATATAATTCTTCATCAATATCGCTCCTTTTTATTTTTCTATATCTCTTATATTCATTAACTGTTACCCTGCCATATTTATCATTTATAACCTCTCTAAACACATCAAACTCATTATCACTTGCCAACAACATTTTACGTTTCAATCTATAATTCTTATCACTTTCAGTTGCTTCACTCTTCAAATCTTCAACAATCTTCTTGCCATTTTCCAGATAAACAAAATCAGCAATATATTTTACTGCACTCTGTTTACTTTTCTTCCCATTCTTGATAATATTAACACTATCGAGAAGCACAAAAGGTATTTGAGTTTTAAGTTCTGTAATCTCTCCTGCTCTTTGGAGCAATTTCAACTCATAATGTCTTTGAGCTTCTTTTTTGCTATCATATTTCACACCCTGAACTGTAACTTTGTGATTACCATATTTGTTTTTGCTATAATATGCCATAATCTAAACCCCTCCATCATCTCTGTATTAGTTAATTAAACTCAACTCATTAAAATGCTTAATTGCTTCATCTAAACTACTACATTTCTTCCAAGCTCTTAAATTACAAAATTCACACATTATTCCATACAATCTAGCTTCCTCATATTCTACATATCTTCTACCACCACACACACAATCTTTAACTTTCTCGCCATCGCTTGTTTTTTTGCCACGCTTTGGCAACTTATCATAATCTAATCCCATTTATCATTTCCTCCTACATTAATTTAAACTCCTTCGCTATATCTTAAATATCCATTTATACGTTTTTTCACTTCCATTATCAGCTAATTCAGTTAATGAAAATCCAAAATATCTTAAAATTATCCATGTTACAATGTTAAACAATATTCTATGTTTTAATTTATAACCTCTCATAATTCAAATCCCTCCTAATCCTTCATTTATCATGTGTCTACTATATCTATCCCCTACATATCTCCACGTTTCCGTTCCTTCTATCTTTTCAAAAGTTTGATATAAAAATATTCCATCTTTTTCATTGTTTGCTTCACCACATTGCGATATTTTGCCATCAAAATAACCACCTGAAACCACCTCTGCAAAATGTAGTGCCATTTCTTCATCTACAATATCACCTATTTTTACATATTCGTCAAAATCTCCATATTTGCCAGTATCCCATTCTGCTAATGTTTTCATATCTCAAACCCCTCCATCATCTCTATATTAGTTGATTTAAACTCCTTCGCTATATCGACCCTTTAAAATCAATTTTAAGCCGTTTTTATTTTTCAACCTCTAATTATACAAAATTAATAATATAATCGAAATTTACCTATAAAGCTAAACGATTTTCGCTATTCCCTTAGCGAGCTTCATAATACCCTTGCCATAAGTTGTTCTATGGTGTAATATCTATCAAAGCAATACATTATATCTTTCCATTTCTCTGCACTCTTACAAACGCAATGTAAACTATACTCATACTCGTTTTTATCTACTATGCGTCTATCCATAATAAATCCTTTGTCTTTGCATATATCACAAAATGTTTCTTTCTTATTTGCTTTCTTCGATACTTCTTCTTGCCACTTCTTTATCTTCCAGTTTAAATCGCTCATTACAATTCAACTCCTCTGATAGTTTTTTTGCACTGCTAGGTAAATTATCATATTGCTTTTGTTCTGCTATAATATTTCTATAACTTCTCATGTAATTGCTTTTGATTACTGTATTCAATTGTATAGTGTCAGTTAAAGCAAGTTCTTTTAAAACATTGTGTGAACCTATTAATCTTTTGGTTATATCATCAAGCTTGTTAAATTCCTGAACCGAATTATAAGAGCTATTAGATATAGCCTTTCTTATATTCTCCCACCATTCTTCTTCTGAAAGATAATTGCCAGCATTTTTCAAAATAACATCAATTTGGCTTTGCACATGAGCTATTGTTGGTGGATATTGGTTTGTTTTTATAACTCCTTTTAAAGCCTGTGTAACAATTTTAATATCATATTCGTCAAACATCATCACCCAAAGATTTGTAAACTCTTCCGATTCTTCTACACTAAATCCTTTATAAACATTCGGATATGCCGTACTTAATACTTTCAAAATTGAAACCGCTTCTTTTTTTGTCATTTGTTAACCCTCCTAGGTCATTTCGTATTTTTTCATAAGGCTGTCAATAGCTGCACTTCCTCTTAGTTCTTTTTCATTCGTACTGTTTTCAATATTTTTATTTTGCCTTTTTACTGCATCAACAACCCACTTTCTAATTGCCAAATAATCATTTTTATAAACTTTGCCATTCATTTCTTTATATTCATCTAAAAATTTAATAAGTTCTTTTGTATTACCGAAATCGCTATCAAGTTTAGAATATTCTTCATCTGATAATCTAACTTTTTTAAACTCACCATATATATGTTTTTTATTAGTTGTATTATTAGTTGTATTATTAGTTGTATTATTATCTTTAAACTTTTCTTTAATAGGGTCATTAACTATTCTTAAATACCTATTTAATATTTCTTTACTACCTTCTTGATATATTACCTCTGATGACAAATATCCATTTTTAACTAATTGATTAATCCACTTTGATATTGAAACTTTACTGACACCATATAAATTAGCGAAATATAAATTAGATGCCCAGCACTTACCTTCTTTATTGCATAGTGCAGTTATTTCTCCATATAATAACTTTGCATTTGGTGTTATATCTTTGTCATATCTAACACTTGCTGGAATTATTGCATAATAATTAGGGGATTCTTGCATTTTACTTTTCCTCCTTAGATTCATTTTCTAGCTTTTCCATGTAACAATTCCAAGCATTTTCAAACAATCTGTAAATAGATATTCCTGTTTGTGCTTTAATATTGTTCATTTCGTTCAATATTTCCTTGCTTACCTTCATACTTGTATATTCCATTGCTCTCACCTCACTTTCTAACTCTATTTTATTCTACTTTTTTCTATTTGTCAACTATAAATATAATAATCTTACTCCTATTTTTCTAGTACCGTAGTCCTATATCAATATGTAGAACAACGACAAATTCACAGAAACTCAACTATTTCCAAAATGGAAAAGGTTAGTCGTAAAATTAACATATTTAGTCGTAAATTAGCCATAAGATTAGCCATAAAATAAGCTATAAAACGTGAAAAAGCACCCTCGACAAGGTGCAATTTCAAAATACAAGTCGCTTATATTATATACCTTTTTGTTGATGTTAACAATATGGTCAATGTGTTGTTAATACACTACTATACATTTTTCAGTTTCGTTATATTCAATTTGTATATATTCATATTCTTCATCTTCGTATGGGTTAAATATTTTAACTTCTATATCATCATCATAAGGCTCTAGTGCTTCTATTAGCTCTTTTTTAGTCATCTTCTACCTCCATATTTAGCCATTTTAAATACATACTAACGCAATCATCTTTGCATCCAGTAATAACTTCTTTGTATTTGCATAATTCACATTCTGTATCTAAAGAATTGAGTAGATGTGCCAATTCTATTTTGTCTTGTCGCAATTTCTCAAAATTAGTCATTTTCTACCTCTTTTCTAATATAATTTTATAATGCTCAACTAATAACTTTAACTGCTCATTCTCACGCTTTAATATATCCTTTTCCATTAATTCTTTGTCAACAAATTCTGTATCATAGATTGTTTCTTTTGATTCATAATCTTTTAAGCATCTTTCACATATATGTAATATTTTCTTCATCTACTCCAACCCTCTCTCATATCCTCTGTCGACCTTATCAATCTTAATTCTTCTTATTCTGTCTAAATCTAAATCAAACAGCCTAGGCAAGTATTCAGCTACACAGTTAATATTATCTGCTATTTCTTCATAAAAATTATCTTCCCATGTAGTACCTTCCCAGTTAATTCCTCCTTCTTCTAGTTCTTTAATCTTGTTGCATATCTGTATTAGCTCTACACATTCTTCCATTGTCTTATCTAAGTAGTATATCTTAGAAGACACTTTATCAGCATCCTCTATTTGTTTAATGTTTCTTTCATATCTATCCATTATGCTTCCTCCTTATTCAAAAACACATCTACATTTTCACCTAAATTTACTTTAAACATAACAGCTTTATTTAATGCCTGTTGAATGTCCTCAAATAGAAAACTTCTTCTCTCGTCTGGGTCATTAACTTTTCTTACTATGACTGTTAATTTATATCTATCCATTGTGTTCCACCTCGCACTCTCTACACACCATATTAGGCTTACTACCTCCTAGATTTAATTCAACTACTTCTTCTGCCCATTCGCCACAAAATGAGCAATTCTCACCTTTTGCTCTTTCTGTTACAAATCCATTGCCATACATGCTCCCACAATAAGGACAATTAAATTGTGATTCTTCTCCCCATTCTTCTTTTGATAACTCCACGTTTTCAGGCTCTCCTACATATCCACATACTTCACATTCCCACGGATCTATAAAATCTGCTTTAGTTTCATTACTCATTATCATCAACCTCGCTTATGGTTATTTTTTTAATTTTATATTTGCAATCATAATATTTTTTATTAATAAAATCCGCTACATTTCTACTATCGAAAAATGCAGAATTCATCAATTTAGTATATTCTTTACCATTGTCATAATATCTATGCCCTTTTTTAAGGACATAGAATATTTTTTCTTTCATTTAATCACCTCGTATTGAATAGCAGAATCATCAATAAACCTTCTCAATGCTTCCAATTGCTTTTTAGTTCCAGTTAACTTTAAGGTATATGACAATTTTGGCTCAACTTCATCTGCTTTTACTATCTCAACTGTATTTTTCTTAACCTCTTCTAATTCTTCTTTAGCTTTTTTCTCTGCTTCTTCTTTCTCAATCCTTGCTTTTATTTCAGCTTCTTCAACTGCTTTCCTTTTCTCTATTTCAGCTTCTAACTTTGCCTTTTCCTCTGCTTCCTCTTTAACTTTTTTCTCGCTCTCTGCAATCTGTTCAGCTTTTTTGTGTATCTCGTTATTAATATCAACTAAACTTGCATCTGACTTAATATAAAATAAAAAATCTCTCATTTCTAATTGTTGAGTAATATTTTTATTAACTCTCTCTAATGTGCTTTTTATTGTTTCAATTACTTCCTTCTCTCTCTTCTGCTCCATCGACAACAAATTAGCTCTCTGCTCAATATCAGCCGTAACATCCTTTTCCTTTGCAGTAAGATTCATATATTTATCTTCAACTTGCAACTGCTCCAGATACTTTGATTCTAATTTTAATTCATTAGCAACCCTTGAAATCTCGCTAATTGCATATAATTTCTTTTCTTCCCTTCTCTTATCATCAAATACTTTTATTCCTTCCTTAATTGGTGCTTCTGCTTCTTCTACTAACTCAACTAATTCTTTGCATTTTCCTTCAAATATTTTAATAGGCTCATTCATTTTCTTTTTAATATCTTTCCTGTACTTCTCAACCTTGTTCCTCATTCCAGCAAGATATTTTTGTTCACCTTTGCAGAAACTTAAACTATCTTCTGTAACTACCAACTTTTTATATTCATCTAATTTTACTTTCAGATCTGCTTTCACTTCCTCAAAATTTACATCAATTAACGGTAATTCCTCATTTATTATAATTAACTCTTTCATTTAATCAGCTCCTTAATATTTTTAAAATCCTTATTTTATTGTTACACAAAATCTAAACTACTATCTCTTTCCTTTATTAATTTATAATGTCTAGGATTAGATTTTAAAGATTCTTTTATTTTTTCTTTACTTAATTCAATCTCTTCACTACAATATAAGCACCTAAATATATGCTTTCCATCACTGTATACTTCCAACTCATATTCTTCTGGTTCAATTTTATCTTTCTCAAATTTTTCTACAACTCTTAAAAAATCTTTCAACTTTGAGTCACTCAAGATATTATCATTTTCGCAACATTCGCTATCATTCCCACAATATCCTATAGAAAAATACGGTTCTATTATTTTAAACTCTACCAATTTCCCAAGAGCTTTTTCTATCAATTCATCACCTATCTCAGACCTCAATTTACAAAATGCACCAGAATGTATATGTATATAGCTTCCACCCCTCATATATCCAATATACTTATCAAGTTTTATTTTCTTATCTTCATCTAAAAAAGACATATCTTTAATTTCATGAAAGTTATGAACCCCTAATAACTGTGGATAATCCTCATACTTCTTTTTGTCAATCAACTTACTTATTTCATAAGATAAATCACTAGCACATTGTGGTAAATTCTTTCTAAACTCTTTTAACCTTTCTCTAGATAGGTTCTTAAAATCACTAATTTCTATATCGTTCAAATACCCTTGAAACTGATTTAATTGACTCAATACTTCACCTAAATAAAATTCATTCACTTTAATCATCTCCTCTCATGATAAAACACTTCATTTATTGATGTTTTAAAGGGGATTGCTCCCCTTTTTATTTAAAATACTTCCTGTTCACCTTCAACAACTTCAACTTCTTCTGGCATCGGATTGACTTCTTTAATCTCTATAACTTCTTCCTCGACCTTGCTTTCTTCTGGAGTTTCTATCTTATCAAAGTTATTAATAATCTCATTATCAACTGGCATTTCTTCTTCGGAATACATTGCTTGAAAATACTCTGGAAATGCTTCCCTCAATGCTTGAACTAAAGCAACTTTTCTAATCATAGTACAAGGAATCTGCTTCCATGTGCTTTGTTTTTTATCGTATTCATCTAAACTAACAGAAGTTTTAAATGGTACTGCTAACCCTTTAACATGAACTATCGCCCAACCACCAAGCAATGTATCATTTTTAAGCTTAAACGAACCCTCAAGCTCAACTATTTGCCCTTCTCTCTCAACTATTATCCCTGCACTTAATCCATTGAATTTTGGATGGTTGAATGCTCTCTTTGTAAATACTTCCTTTCCAACAATAATATTAGCTGGTGAACTTCCAAACTTAACAAGGTACGCTTCGTTCAAAAAAGGATTTAACTTCTGGAACTTACATAGGCTCAAAAACATCATTGTTTCTTGGTTCGTTACGTTTCCATTCCCTCTTACAAGGTAATCCTTGATAATTTTAGGTGATAATTTAATATCACCAGAATCTGTTTTAATCACCGTATCTGTACTTGTTTTCATAATCTCTTTGCTCATAATCTCTTCATCTCCTTAATATTTTTAAAATGGTAAGTCTTCAGTTGCTTCATATAAATCTGTTACAATTACTGCATCAATCTCTACTTTCAATTCTTCATCCATATAATACGGATGGTTTGGATGCCACCATTGTTCTCCTTGTTCCATCATTATCATCTCCTTAATTTTTTGTGTCTTGCAATTACTATTATATACTTATGTGGTTTATTTGTCAACCATAATATATAATTAATCTATAAATTTAATTTCATCGCTGTTAAAAACATAAAACTCATTGTATTCGCCTTTAAATTTCATTGCAGGTTTATTTATTACTCCTAATACTTCAATATCAATAAATGTTGCTACTTCTCCTGCGTGCTGATGCGGTTCTAATATTAAAGCTTTTTTGCCTTTAAACTTAGTGAATGGCTCATGCACCTCTAATCTTTTAAATCCTTCGTAAAATTTATCGCTCATAATTAAACACTCCGTTTCTTTAAATTTAAAACTTCACCCTGTGGATTGTCTATCACCTTTATCGGGCTATCTATTGATGCAGGTATCATCATTTGAAGTGTTCTATGTTCTTCTTCTGATAAAGCAACTGGATACAATTGACCATCTTTAACATAAAATATTATAAAATCACCATCTTTAATATCGCTCACTTTGTTTCCTCCTTTGCAAAAAAAAATTCAATATCATGTCCTGTAAACTGTGTTAATTTCCATAAATCCTCAAAACTCCACTCTCCCTCATTGTTCAACTTCCTTCTTAATTTTGCATAGTTAATTTTCAGCTCACCACATATCTCCTTCATGCTAGTTTTCCTATCGATACATACATTTTTAATCTCTTTTTCTAATAAATTATTATCTATCATCTCGACACCTCCTATATACATAGTTTAACATATTATTTTATTATATTCAATACAAATTTGTAATATTTATTACAAAAATGTATTTACAAAATTATTTAAGTGTTATATAATTAATCTTGTAGCAAACAATAAAATTTTAAGGAGATGATTTACAATGCAAATCAATTTATCACACCCAAGCAATCATGTAAGAATTAGCAATTTAATTGAAAGGAATCAACGTCTAAAATTAGCAATCAAAAATGAAGTAAATCCCTTGAAAGTTGAGAAAATGCAAAGAACTATAGCACTAAATAATATTGAAATTAAGGAACTAAAGGAAGGTGGTCGGTAATATGAATTTTAACAATAAAGTCCCAAAATGGTTAATAAGATTAGGATTTTTTGCAGGAGTGTTATTGATGTTAGCTTCTACGACAGAAACTGTCGTATTATTTAAATCAATGTCTACCGGATGGATAGCTTATATGTTTGCTATAGTTGGATTTTGCATAGATGTAGGAAAGACCGTGACATTCGCACTGTTTGTTTACTTTATTATATTAGCATTAAGTAAGAAACAATATAATAAATTTTGGACTTCCCTACTCTTTTTAATAGTTTATCTTTTTTGTTTGTGGATTTCAATGGTTGCATCACAAAGCTTAGACATAAATAAATCAAATGAAATACAAAATAAAACAATAATTAAGTCTGATACTTATAACATGAATAAGCAAACTTTTGAAAGTTCTCAGGAAGATATAAAATATTATAGAAAAAAGATTGATACTATTGGAAATAGTAAACAAACAAGGATTGAGCAAGCTAAAACAGCATTACTCGAGCAAATGGAAAAAGCTAAAGCAAATAGATGGTTAACTACTCCACAAGGCTCACCTCGCGAAGGTGTAGATGTAATAGATAAAAAAATTGCATCACTTCCCTCTTCTATAGAAAATGATATAGCAAAAGAGATAAAAGATATAGAAAATAAAATATTAGCTTTAAATAACAATCTTATGACATCTAAGAGTAATATAGATAATATGAAAAATGGCAATAGCATAAAGACTACAGATGGACTAATAGCATTTGCAGAATGGTTAAATCCTGACAATCCAACACAAGCACTAGCAAGATTTACAATGTTCAAGAATGTTTTTAGAGAAATATTAGGAGTAATGTTAATTATGTTATATAACTATAAGTTTGATTCTACTCAAAATCGCATACGAGCAGAAATACAAGACGAACTAAGCAAAAAAAGGATAAGCAAATCAACAATTGTTCAATCAGGATTAAGCAAAGAACACATCGAAGAATTTATCAAATTAAAAAAGAAATACCCTAGCAAAGGATATAAGCCAATCTCGAAGTTGATGGGGATTGCAGAGAACAAAGCAGGGGAGATACAAACGTATTTAGTTAGCAAAGGAATTTTAGTTAAGCAAGGAAACACTTACAAGGTAGGGTAGAAGATGAATACATTTTACATTGAAGTTATTCTAGTAATCATAACAATAAGCGTGAGAGGGTGATAAGATGCAAGAACTAATAAAAAAGATATTTCAAACTTTAGCAATTGGATTTATATGCGGAATATCAGGGTATTTAATAGGATTAGCGATAATATGAATGCTAAGGAACATTTAAATTTTAGCCTATATACTACAACCCTGCTAGGAGCAGGGTACTGGCTAGGAGAAAACTATTTCATAGATAATAAAGATGTATTTGAAATATTAGTAGGAGTTTTTGCAGGGTCATTACTTCCAGATGTAGACCACAAAAACGGAACATTAAGCAAGATAATACCTCTGTATATGCTACACAATATATTCAAAAAAATAAAAATTCATATATTCAAACATGGTGGAATCACACACACAATATTTATCAACTGTTGGATATTTGTATTAGCTTATATATACAAAAGTCTGCTCATAGCAGGAATAGGGATAGGATTCGCCACACACTTATATATCGACAACTTAACTGGAAATAGACTTAATATGTTATGGTGGCCAATAAAAATTAAAAGGAGATGATTGCATTGAGTAAAGATTATTTAATAAGCGAATTGGAGAGGTTGTCAGATTTAAAGAGAAGAACTGAAAGCAAGAAGCAGAAAGAGAAGATACAAATGATGATAGATATGATAAAATATGAGATAAGGAAAGGGTAGGGGATATATGAAACCAATATTAAAAGGTGCAATATTAGGAACTATATTTGCATGGATCTTGATTAAATTATTTGAATGGTTATTGTAAGATTAATATAATATGTTTATAATAGTATTTATGGGATAGTGAATAGCTACACGAAAGCAGAAATTTCCCAATTCTGTTTCCCATAAATACTTTTTTATTGGGATAAGACTAGGGAGGTCATTATGAATGATTTAGTTTTTGTACGCAAATGCAACAAAGAAGAATTACCATTCACAAACAGTTTATGTATTTCAAACGGATCAGGCATTCGCCATGATAAAATCAAAAATACGATAAGAAAATACGAGGAAAAATTAAAAGAATTGGGGAAACTTATTACCTCATATGGGGTAGAAAGTACAGGCGGAAGAAGGCACGAAGTGTATAATTTGAATGAGCAACAATCATCTTTTCTCATTACTCTTTTAAAAAATACAGATCCAGTTGTTAAATTCAAACTAGATCTAGTAAAAGAATTTGATAGAATGAAAAAATTTATTCAACATAAACAAACTCAAGAATACATCGAAACAAGGCAAGAAAGTAAACTGCTACAGAAAAATACAATGGATGCAGTAAAAGTATTTGTCGAATACGCAAAAGCAAACGGATCTAAAAATGCAGATAGATATTACATCATATATAACAAACTAATCAATAATATACTTGGAATTGATAATAATAGCTTAGAGAACTTAGAGAGCAAACAATTGCTCATGAGGATAAAAATATTAGACTATATTGCTAAAAAATTAAATGACGATATACAAAATGAAATATATTACAAAGATATATATAAGAATTGCAGATATAAACTCGAAAGCATGATAGATTTTATAAGAATATAACACAAAAGAGGGGATTGCCCCCTCTTATTTTTATGATATAATATATATAGTAATTTCTATTAGGGTACATTGCTTGTCGAAGCGTGTACCCTATTCTCTACCTATTATTCCTTTTATCTCGTGCCTTGCTATTTACATATTCCCTCAAATCTTCATCCTCTAGATTCTCTCCCAATAAATCAGATAACTTTACAATATGCTCCCTACTCAAAAATCTACTTCCTTGCTCAAAATTACCATAACTATTTTTAGCAATTCCCAACATTTCAGCTACTTCCTTTTGTTTTAACCCTTTAACATTCCTTAAAAACTTAATCTTTGCTAAATATAACCTTAATTTCTCTTCACTCAAGCTCATCCCCTCCAAATGTATTAATATATAACATTTCTGCTAAAATAAATTTATCTAGTTCTTGACTCTTCTTAACTGTATCTTCATGGCTCAAACCCTTATCATCAATAAGGGTAGCCAATTCTTTCACTAGCTTTTCTTTTTGTTTCTTAAATTCTTTATTCACGATTAAAACCTCCAAGGGGATATTTAACAGGTCTATTCATATGACTCGGGTTCATTTTCAAAGGTCTTAAAAGCACTTCTTTGCCCTCGAATATATCGTTCAACAACTCGTCAAAATTATTACATCCACCTAAATCATACAAATGAGCTGTGTTTACTTCAAGCATCTCAAACTCACTCCCGAACAACCCATTATCCTTCAACATTCTTTTTATATCTAATTTAGTAATTTTTTTATCGAGCTTAATTTCAATTCCACACACCATTTTTTTAACCTTTAACATATCAACAACCCCTTTCTATTGAATAGCATTTCCCATCATCGCACCTAACAACACCAACATTATCAAAAGTGTAAATATTCCAGCAAACGCACAACCTTCATT
>Ga0194002_1000009_pt1 | contig 18983 bp, 30 predicted proteins | sample FLT_89_MG_FD_140318 | JGI IMG/M metagenome (GOLD analysis project Ga0194002, IMG submission 140318) | Sediment microbial communities from the Broadkill River, Lewes, Delaware, United States - FLT_8-9_MG | ecosystem: Environmental > Aquatic > Freshwater > River > Sediment | place: USA: Delaware... | reverse complement strand
TTAAATCTCTTTCTAGCTTGATCTATAACTACGTATAGCGTATAGATTAAATTAACTAACCATAATAAAAGTAATGCTAGAAGCTCGTCGCCCTGTATTAGATACGCCCATGATAGCAGCGCTAAGTTAATTATCGGTAGTAGTCTCATATATTACCTTACCCTTTCTTACGACCTCGGTTACTTCAAAGGTCTTCGCGTCTAAATATATAACGTCGGTCTTCTTAGTATCGCAGGGCGTTACTATGGGTATCTCAGGCTCTTCTATTAGTAACGTACTCCCGCATTGACAATTAAACCAGAAGCCTAGCTCGTTTATCGCTATAGGCTCCTTAATATCTTTATAGCTATTAAAAACTTCGCCGCAGCTACATTTCTTAAGCATACGGCTCTAGCTTCCAGTCGGAAGCTTTCGTATAGCTAACGTACTCTAACTTCTTACCGGTCGATATTATAAAGCCTTTGATCTGTACCTCGATAACCTCGTAGGTATTATCTCTAGTTATATTTCTTACCTTTCGCCCACGTAGTAGACCTTTAATAAAGCCTAGCGTAGTAATGTCGTGATTAAAGTTATTTTCTATATACTTCTTTAACGCTTCCGCCTGCTCTATAGTCTGAGGCTCGAAGGTATTTAGATATACTCCGCCTATATTATTCATAATTAAACTCCTAAGACCGCGTTAATAAATGTAAATAGATATAGCGCCATAATAAACACTACTAAAAATTTAACTAAGCGCATCGCCTTTTAACCTTTCGCTAGTATATCGCCTACCCATAGCCCGATCGCGTATATAGGTTATAGCGCCGAGCCTACCCTTCTCTTTAAATAGTTCTACAAGCTTCTTACCTCTAACGCCGTTACGCTGTAACCAGAAGTACATTTCTATACAGTCTTTAAATTGACGCATGTATACGAGCGGTAGGGCGGCTTCCTGCTCGCCGTCGCATAGCGTATCGAATATAACTCTTAGCTGATACTTGCTTAGCTCGCCTCTACTTGGAAGATCCATTTTTAACCTCGTTAGACTTAATCTTAGACTGTAAGCTATTCGCTAACGCTGTAACTACTTCGCCCGCTACGCTTATAACCTTCGTTAGGTTAAAAGGCTCTACATAACTAAAAGCGGTACCTTTACCTTCTTTATTTAGCGTTATTAGTATAAACTCTTTCGAAGTCGCTAACGCCTCTAGCGCTTTAGATTTTAACTCTAGCCCGTCGTCTTTCTTAACATCTTTCGCTTCCATTATTTACCTCTCTTTTAAAAGCCGCCGTTAGCGGGCTTATATGCTAGTAGATCTTGCCTCAGCTCTTTAATCTCATTTCTTAACTCTTCATTTTCTTCTCTTAACTTCTGAGCTACCATTATACTAGCTTCGTTCATTTCTTCATACTCCCGAAGCTGTAACTTTAACGCATCGTAGTTACTTACTAACGCGTTAACCGCGGCTTCTAGATCGCTCTTCTTACCTTCTAGCTCGTCTTTTAACGCTTCTCTGACCTTATTACTTTCTTCGTACATTTTTTACCTCGCTTTTATCGCAACATACTAAATTTTATAATATTAATTATATTTACCCACGCCGCTAAACTCTAGTAATTTTCTCTATATATAATATCAGGCGAGGTTATGCTAGTAGGTTCTTTTAGCTTATAGTTAACCTGTTTTATATTAAAATTACGAGTTACATACCCGCCGACGTAAAACGTATCTACATAATGCTTATCGCCTTCGCCTGCGGAAGCATGATAATACATTTTATCTATATGAGCGTACTCTATACTAATAAAAGTACCGTCTTCTAAAAACGCGGCTTCTATATCCATACTATTTACTCCATTTACCTAGCTTTAGATGCCTCTCTATGAGCCTTGTAACTACCTCGCTCATAGGGCGACATACTTTAGCGCTATGTATCTTTAACGCTTTATGTAAATCATAATCTAAATTTAATGTAGTACGCATTTTATATTTTTTATTAGTTGATTTTTTCATCTTTCGATTCCTTCATATTAACGAAAGCCTCGCGCTCTTCTAAAGTAAAGGCTATAGTCATCGCTTCCTTATATACTCTTCTGATTAACTCCTTCATATCCTCGCCGTCTTTCTTGCCTTCTAGCTCAGTTATTAACATCGTAAAGCCGTCTATTATCCTCTCTATCTTTCTATTAACTAGGCTCAATTTATACCTCCATTTTAGATTTTAACTAGACTTAGCATAGATAACATTATAGCGCAAGCGTATTTTTTAAAAATATGTATCTATGATTTTACTATGTCGCGACTAGCAAATAGGCAATTTTTTATCTCACTTGACATTATAAAATGACCTACTTTATAATCTCGATACTTCGGGAGGGTAAATAATGGCGTGGCTAAATTACTTAGTAAATCGTAAGATAATTAAAAATACAGAAGGTCACTTAGACGCTTCAGATCTGCGCGAGAAGATGCTAGCGAATACAGGCGAGGCATATCATTGTATATTTAACGTACGGTCTGAAAATTTAAAACTAGATAACGGTAAGCCTACTTTTAAAGAATATGAAGGCGAGGTTATGCCGGTCTTCGGGATGATACATTTCGACTTCGATAGCGATAATCCTAGCGAGTCACTTAGCGACGTTAGGCGCTTTCTACAGTTTTTAGACGTACCAGACTACTTCGTAGCCTTCTCAGGATCTAAGGGCTTTCATGTATCAATACCCGCGATAAATTTCGGGATAACTACAGGCGAAGACCTACCTAGAAATATGAAGGCGCTAGCCGCTAGATTTAAAGAGCACTACCCGACTATCGATACGTCGATCTACTCGCCTAATAATAAACATCGAGCGCTTAACTCGAAGCATCCTAAGACTGGACTATACAAGACCTTAGTTAAAGAAGACTGGGATATAGATATAATCCTATCGACGGCGAAGAGCCGAGGCGAGAGCTTCTATACTAATATCGCGGCGAGTGCTCAACCATTACTTAGACTGGTAGATTTATATAAACAGTCTAAAATCGAGGTCGAATATAATAAGGATAACGCAGGGAGCGCCGAAGCTCCTACCGATATCGAGGCTTTCGATAATAAGCTATGTATCAAGGCGCTACTAAAGCGCGAGCCAGAAGTCGGCGACCGTAATACTACCGCGCTAGTTATTATAAACGATATGTTTAAGACTGGGCGCGATCAAGAGAAGACTACAGAGATTATGCGAGACTGGGCAGCTAAATACATGCCTGTAGATCGTCAAGCCGAAGTAGATAACATCGTTAACGATATCTATAACCGAGTACGATATTATAACCACGGGTGTCAAGATCCGATTAAAGCCGCTCGCTGCTCTAAAAAATGCAAGCTGTATAATAAGGTAAAGTTCGAGAAGCGACCTATAGCGGAAGACCTAACAGATAACCAGAAGGTTAAACTAGAAGAGAAGAAAGCAGACGCGAAGAAGCCGAAAGAACAGGCGGCAGTACATAGCCTACTTACTAAGTCTTTCGGATGCGTCTACGACGGGAGTATAGAGTCGTATACTAACGGTAACTTACTTAAGCAAGAGAAAGACCTATTTTATTATAAAGACGGCTACTGGCAGATCCTAGAGACTAGAGAGACTGATATCCTCCGCCGTAAATTATATAAGACCTTCGGAGCTAACGCCCGAAGTAATCAAGTCGAGAGCGCATTTAAGACTTTCTTAGCATATGCGCCTTCTAAGCCGAAGCGAGTCGATCTATTCACGCCTAACCCGAAGGTAACTAATTTTATTAACGGCTCGCTTCATCTTATAGATAACGAGGGCGAGTATAGCCTAGACTTCCGAGAGCATGATAAGCATGATTATATAACTCATATTATAGATCTCGAATACTCGGAAGATCTAACCGAGGTTAATACTGACTTCGAAGAAATGCTACTACGAATATTCGAAGAAGACGACGATAAACTAGAGAAGATCGCGTGTTTATCTGAGCTATTCGGCGCGGCGCTAATGCCTGCCTTTCCGCATCTATTCTTCCTTTACGGCGTACCTCAGTCGGGCAAGTCTGTTATATGTAAAATACTTATGAATCTAATCGGGCGCGATAACATTAGTAACGTGCCGCCTCACGAGTTTAACGGCTTCAATATGGAGTCGATGCTACATAAGCTAGTTAACCTCGTGACAGATATAGATACCCGCCCGGTTATATCCGACGCTATGGTTAAACAGATCGAAGACCGCGAGCCTGCGCTAATCAGGCGTAAAAATAAGAAGGATCTACGGGCGGCTATGCCTGCCGTACATATCTTCGGAGCTAACGATCTACCTAAGACTTTCGACGGCAGTAATAAAGCGCATGATAGAAGGTGGACGATAGTAAAATTTAATAAACCATATACGGGTAAAATGTACCGAGATATAGATAAGCTCGTATTTAACAAGTCGCCTCGCGGAGTGCTTAACTTCGCCTTGCGAGGTCTACAGCGGTTAATAGAAAGCGGCGGCTTCTTCTCTGAAAGCTCTAGCGGTAAAGCTGAGAAGGACGCATGGCAGCTTGAAAACGATAACGTCGGGTTATTTCTAAAGGATATTGAAGAAGGCGAAGTAGTCAATGCCGCGGGCAATAGCCTAGAGATTAAGGAAGGTCTAAGCATCTATAGGGCGGATCTATGGGATGCTTTCAGGAAGTGGTTACTAGATACTAATAAAGGATCTAGCAAGATAGGGCGCACGAAGTTTTATAAGTTAGTAGAGTCGAAGGGCTACCCGTTAAGGCGTAGTAAAGACGGTTATTATTTCGATAGTATAGGAGTATAAAGTATGGCGTGTAATAAATGCAGTTATCGAGGGTATATAATAAGGCATATAATGCTAGACGCGACTACGCATAAGGAAGTTATGCCATGCCCGAAATGTAACGACGTTAGCGCCTACAGCGACTACGTGAAGAGGGTTAACATCGGAGAAGATAACCCCGACGTTAAGGTTGTAAAATTAAGAGAAGGCGGTAAGTAATGAGTAATCATATAAGAACTTGCGGAACTTGTGGTCAAACCATTGGCGTAGGTAGTGATGCCGTAGAGACTATCAGAAAATCAGCAGAAAAGCGTGTGATTGATGAGGTTATAGGGTTTATACGTGCGGCATCAAAAGATTGGGAAAGGCTTCGTGGAGACTACGAAAAGGTGGCTGCTTGCATTTATATAGTTGATGAACTCAAACAGAAATACAGGAGTAAGTGATGAGTAAGACGAATAAAGAATTATATGAAGACATATCCAAGATATTTGTAGAGCATGGTATTTGTAGTACAGATTTTGCTAAATTAACAGAACTGTATCGAAGGACTGAAATGGAAGGCATGGTGACCGAAAAGCGTGTGATTGATGAGGTTATAAACAGGTTTGAGAAGTGCAGAAATATGATTGATTTTAATTATGCTCTAAATGAATACATTAGAGACTTTGGAGTAAGTGATGATTGATAAGAGTTGTAAGAATTGTATTAAACAAAAAGAATGTATTTTACCCAATAGCGTAACACGCGTTGGAATTTTAAATCCAAGTGAATTTTATTGTTCTCTATTTGAACCGAAGAAAAAGACTGTGAAGCTGTATAGATATACATATCAAGAAAAGGGAACAATAGAACAAACAAACTGGACTACAGGTATTCATGAAGAATATTTAACTAGATGGCGCAAGCTTTTGAAAACAGAAGAGAAGGAAATTGAAATATAGGAGTTTGAAGGTGAGTAATGTATAATTGAGATCCTCTCATGGTGAGGGGGGTTAAAAAACCTATATAGGAGGTACTATGATAGTACAAAACATGGACATCGCGGGCATCGTTAGAAGGCTACGCAGAATCAAGCAAGAGGTGCACAAGTGTAACTCGGCAGGGCTTATGTTCACAACCGACAAAGACCTAGAACGATTTCATTCATACTTGAGAGCACTCGTCAACTATTTTGATTGGATGACAGCACAGCCAATGCAAGACTTACCAGAATCGCATCCGACAAACATTGACCTTGGAGAGGCAGAAGTTTACGAGCTTCCAGAAAACGAAGCCCTTGCAGATTTCATTCATCAACTTGACGCACTGGAGCAAGAAATCGGATTGTCAGCGAGTGCTAGAATGCACAGTTCAATAATGAAACCTGACGAGACACGTTTTAGAGAGATTGTTCTAAAAATGCAAAACTTTTTAAATGATTATGTAGCTGAAACACAGCCACTTGATATGCCTGAGTCAAGCCCTAAAAGGACTATGACAGGTCATGGGAACAGAGACAATAGATAATTCGTTGTTTGGAGGGGAAGGGCATTGTCCCTTCCCCCGTTAGAGGTAAGATGAGTATGACATTTGAAGAGTTGAAAAAAGAGTATGGTAATTTTACATTTGAAGATCGAAACAAAATAGCCCAAGAATTTTATTACGCAGGACAAAAAGGCATGCTTGATGAGGTTATAGAGTTTTTAAAATACCAAGATGACCTAGACCTAAGCATGATAGGTGACAACCAATGTTTAAGAAATAGACTACGCAAGAGATATGGATCAAGCGCTAAGTAAAGAAGTCTCTAAGATCTGTATTAAATACCCTAGCTGCATAGGGTGCCCTTTCAGTCGCTACCGATGCGACCTAGAGAAGATCGACATAGCGACCATAATAAGGATAATAAAGACTAACGCCGCTAAAGAGCGGCGCTAATCTAAAGTAGAATGTATAAATCTCAATAAGAGTGCGATTTACTGGCATATTAATTATAACCGGTCGGTTATATGATCGTCAATATAATTCTATAAGTATATGTAATTACTGTCTAAAAAAATGTTAAAATAAGTATTGACATTATGCGTTAGTTATGCTATTATGTAGGTATAGGAGGCAAGATATGAAGAAATATAGAAAGTCAATTAACGACGCGATTAAAGACGGTGACGATAGACTAAGAGATCTAGTTAACTCTAGAAGAAGATATACTAAAAAGAAGAAAGCGTATAGAACAGATAACGATATTGATAACATCGAAGAGCTTACTAAAATTATAGACGCCTATATGAACGAATACTATAAGAGGGAGGCGTAAGTTATGATTAAAAATACTACTACTAAAATGGATCTTAACCCGTTTAGAAAGAAGAAGAAAGCCCATACTTCGATAACTGTAGACGCCGAAGTACTGGCAGAAGTTAGGAAGATATGTAAGCGAGAGAAAGTTACAGTATCTAGGATCGTAGAAGAGCTACTGAAGAAATTTATTAAGGAGGTATAGTATGAATTATAAAGTAAATTACATCGGATTAGCCGAAGGGTACGATATCGAAGAGACTACCGACGACGTGGATAACTACGAGATCTTCGGATCTTTTAAAGAAGCGAAGCGTAAAGCAGTCGCTAACGCTGAAAATGATATAGAGCTAGTAGAAAATGCGCTAGCTAATACCGTAATGCTAAAATTAAGAAATGTAACTAAACTTAGCGATTTTAGGAGACGAGGTAAATAGTGAAGTACTACATTATCGCGACATACGAAAGCCATACCTACTACTACGAGCCTATGCTTAATACTTGGCATCTAAAACCAGAGTCGGAAGATCTCTGTAACTACGTAGTACCAGAAGAGAGCCTAGATATACATTTAAAACATGCTACTGCGTTATGGGAGCCATGCGTCGGGGTTATGTCAGTCAAGGCGCCCGCGAGATAAGACCTTCTCTAAGACTTCTAGCTCTGCCTCTTCTAAGCCTAAAGTAGATAAGTAAGACGCTATAATGTTAGTCATAAGCCGACTATCTAGCCCATTAGAACCACGAAGTAACTTGTTAGGTAACTTCGATAGTACTCTACTAGCTAAAGATAGGCTACAAGTTCGATCAAGCGCTCCATAATTATATTCGCTTATAGCATCGTCGCCATGCTTAATATAAAATAATAAAGCCCTTAATACTACGTGACTAGCCCTTAGGTCGACCTCGGAGGCTACGCCGTTTAGAGCATATAAAAGCCATCCGTTTATACTATAGTTAAAACGATATTTAGGGCTTACCCGCCCGCCGTTAATCTCTTTATCTAAAGACTTATCATATAAAGAAGCATCTTTTAATCTAAGCATCTAAATATATCCTCGCCTTCTTTAAAATTTTCTTCTAAGCGATCCTCGAAAGTACTATCGTCGTGGTCGTCGTCTATATACTCTACTAATAAGTCGTATATCTCGTCGGGTAAATCTAAAGTCATTAGATAGCATCCTATAACCTCGTTGGTTATATCGCTCTTTAACTTACCTGTACTCTTATTATATATACCAGTATTAGCTAACCTCGGTCTATTTTCGGCTTCTAAATAGAACGAGAAGGTAATAGTTTTACCTCCGAAATTAAATTTAAAATCTCTCAATTTATAGTTAAAATAACTATCGATAGCTGAGTTAATTATAGAAGATATAGATAAATCAAGATGATAACTAACAGTAGATAATAAATTTTTAAGGTTAGGCGATAACGATACCCTAACTAATGTTTTTAGCTCCCTCGTAGGGGATGCTTTATAATCTAAAGCTTCATAAAGTAAATTTCTAGCTGCGGAGCTTCGATTTAATCCATTTTCAATACGATAATTTTCAAATACTTTAAAAAAAACATCGTCCACGTTAAAAATAATAGTTTTAGACATTGTACTCCTTAATATGTTACATGATATTATAATAGAGACGTTATATAAACTTTATAAACGACTTGTCAAGTCAATCTTGCGATTATTTCTCGATTGCTTATGTGAGTGTAAAAAAACTTTTACACCTTGTTAAAGTTAAAAAAAATAATGCCACGAGTTAAGTTGTTGATCTGCTTATTAGAGCATTGCGTCGGTGTAAGAGTGTAAATATTTATATATAAAGAAATATATATATTATATATATAATAGTATAAGAAGGTAATAACACATAACGCACATAAAATATATAGCCGTGAAGTGGTACCCTTAATATCTTTCACTTTTACACAAGTCTTTATTTTCAATACCTTACGAGGTCAAAAATGTAAAAGAGTGTAAAAGTTTTTTTACGTAGGTCTTTTATCGGCGAAGCCGAGCTGCGTTAGGCGTAGTAATATGATAAAATTTTCTTCCTATAGTCTTGACCTAAAATGTAAATACAATTAATATATTTATATGAGAAATATAGAAGTACTCGACGGGATAACCGACAAGCAAGAGATCTGGTGTCGTACCTACGCGAAGACGTTAAGCTATAGAGAGGCTACAGAAGCCGCAGGCTTTAGCGAGTCGCACGATAAGGTAGGTTATAGACTTATGAAGCGCGACTCTGTTAGAAATCGCGTGAGGGAGCTTATAAAGGCAGGAGCGACCGATGCCGAATACGACGTAACCGAGGTTATTAGATATCTTAAAAACGCCGCGTTTTTAGACGTTACCGACTTCTTCGAGGAGGCTAGCGTTATAGACTTTAAAGGCGAGAGATTTACGACGCTACAAGTTAAAGACTTCCAGAAGCTAGAGAAATGGCAGCGCATGCTAATAACTGAGATATACACTACTAAAGCCGGATCTATTCGGGTTAAGTTTTTCTCTAAAGAGAAGGCGATCGAGTTACTAGGTCGATATTATAATATCTTCGGAGCCGAGGTATCAGATCTAGGTAGTACTCCTAACTTAATAATCAATTTTACGAAGGTCGAAAATAAACAGCTATGCGAGAAATAAATATAGAAATACCTGAGATCTTCGAGCCGCTATTTACACGAGGTAAATATCGTTACAAGGTCTATCATGGCGGCAGGGCTTCGGGTAAGTCTCATAGCTTCGCTAGGGCGCTGCTAGCGCTAGGAGCTTCCGAGCGTCTCAGGATCTTATGTGCTAGAGAAATACAGAAGAGCATACGCGACTCAGTACATAAGCTACTTAAAGACTGCATAGAAGATCTCGGCTTGACTATGTATAACGTAACGCGTGAAGCTATAGTTAATACTGCTAACGGTACAGAGTTTATCTTTCGAGGTCTTAAGCATAATACACTAGAAATTAAATCTTTAGAAAGTATTGATATATGTTGGATCGAGGAAGGTCAGAGTATTTCTAACGAGAGCCTTAATATACTTATACCGACGATACGTAACCCTAACTCTGAGATATGGGTAAGCTTTAACCGCTTCCTAGAGCACGATCCTGTATATGATCGCTTCTGTATAGATCCCGACGAGAAGACATACGTTAAGCAAGTTAGTTATCGAGATAACCCATACTTTAACGACACGCTAGACGACGAGCGGAAGCGTGATTATAAACGAGATCCCGACGAGTACCTACATATATGGGAGGGCGAGCCGTTATACCAGTCTGAAGATAGCATATTAAATCGTACTCAGGTCGACGAGGCTATGCGTCGTACTATCGAGCCTGTAGGCGGATACTTCGGCGGTATTGACGTAGCGCGCTACGGTAAGGATCGTACAGAGTTTTATCGTAGGCATGGCTACAAGGTTATCGCAGAGAAGGAGCTAACTAAGGCAGGCGTCGACGAGGTAATAAGCGAAGCGGCGTTAACCTTCGATAACTCCGATACTATCCTAGTCGATGCTACTGGAGTAGGCGGCGGGGTAAGCGACGGCTTGAGGGCTAGAGGCTTTAACGCTATCGACGTTAATTTTAATCAGCTTCCGAAAGATCCTGATAAGTACGACACAGCTATAAGTGAAATCTGGTTCACTTTTAGAGAGATCATCGACGAGGTTAGTATACCCTTCGATACTGAGCTATACGACGAGTTAACTAATAGGCGATTTAAGGTAGACCGTAAAGGGCGTAGATGCGTCGAGTCGAAAGACGACTATAAGAAGCGAGGTAATAGGTCGCCGGATAAAGCCGACGCGCTGCTACTATGTTTTTACGATCAGGTATCTCATGGTACGCCTGCTAAGATCACTACTAGCCGAGTACGTCCTAACATATCATCGGCTACTGTAACGCGTCGTATACGAGTTAGAGAGTATTGATAACTTTATAGGCAGTATTTTCTAAATATTTCTAGTAATATATATTAACCATACGGTAAAATTAAAATATATGTCGAAAGGTTAATAATGTCAAATAAAACTATTTTTAACTCGAAGCCTATAGGTAAGTCGGGCACTAGTATTGCTAGCGGCGTCTACACCGAAGAGTATTTAAGCGCATTACAAGGGCACGAGGCGGCTCAGATATATAATAAAATGCGTCGTAGTGATCCTAAAATCCGAGGTATACTAGCGGCGATCTTTAACCCGATAAAGCGCGCTGACTGGGATATAGAAGCGGTTAGCGACGATACTAAAGACGTAGAAGCTGCGAGCTTAATCAGGCATATATTTTTTAACGATATAAAGTGGCGTACTAAGCTACACGAAATATTAACTTTCGTGATACATGGCTATAGCGCCTTCGAAGTTATACATGCTAATTTTAATCATCCTGAGTATGGTCAGTATACAGGCATAGCTAATTTAGCTTTTAGATCTCAGACGACCATAACCGAGTGGATACACGACGAGGTAACGGGCTTCCTAAAGAAGATACATCAAGAGCAGACGGGCGACGTAACTACAGATGCATACATAGACGCTGAAAATTTACTATTCTTTTTTAACGAGAAAGAAGGCGACGATAACGGCTTCTCTTTATTACGCCCTATGTATGGAGCTTATAAGCGTAAGCTGCTATCTGAAGAGTTAAAGATTATAGGTATCGAGCGCTTCGCTATAGCGACGCCTACCTTAAAAGTACCTCGTACAGTTAAGCCTACAGATAACGAGTATGCAGACGCCGAGACTTTACTAGCTGCATATACAGCGGCGCAAAATAGTTATATTATGTATCCCGAAGGCTACGAGCTTACACTACATAATAATACCTTCGATCCTGAGAAGGTACAGAGAGTTATTAAAGCCGAAAATGAAGCTATGGCGGATAGCGTAGTAGCTAGCTTCTTAGAGCTAGGTACAGGCGGTAACGGCGGAGCCTATGCGTTAGGTACAGATCTTAGCGACTTCTTCCTAAACGGTATAGAGCATATAGCGGGCATAATAACCGAGATAGTCAATACTAACCTTATACCTACGATCATAAGTATGAACTATGGCGAAGGTGTAGGCGTATACCCGACTATGAAAGTTAGCGGTATATCAGATAAAGCGGGTAAAGAACTAATGGAAGTAGTAACAGGCTACGCTAGCAGCGGTATCATTACCGTAGACGAGCCATTAGAAGACCATATACGTAGAGTACATAAGCTTCCGAAGAAAGCCGAAGGCGAGTTATTAGATAATCAAGAGTCTGAGGATAAAACGCAAGATAACGACGACTCAGATACGCCGCCCGAACCTGATAACGAGCCCATAGAAGACGCTTCAGAGGATGATAAAGAAGAGGGCGGCGACGATACTAAAAAACTAGGCGAGATAGTAAGGCTAAAAGATGCTAAAACTCCTAGAGGTCTGATAGACGTAAGCGGTAAAGAGCTACGCGAGCTAATGATATCTAACTTAAATTTTATAGGCGAGAAATACATAGCTGATATTATGCGTAACTATGAGAAGCTATCTAAGACCGATAAGATAAAAGCGACTGATAACGTAACGCTAGGCGGTAAGGCGAGATATAAACGCGAGTTAAAAGGTAAGCTATCTTCTATCTCTGCTATGTCTTTCGATATGGTAGCGAAGGAAGTACCCGTAGAAGGCGTTAAGCTCAGCGATAAAGCAGACCACGAAGTATATAAGCTTCTGGACGATAAAGACCTAAAGATCTTAGAGAAAGAATACTCTAGGCTTCCTAAACATGTAAGAGCCGTACTAATCAGGCGCGCCGATCAAATTATCGAGGGTAATACTACCGACTTAGCTAACGCTGTAAAATTTCAATTTCAATCGAGTATATCTTCTTCCGAAGATCCTAACATTATACGTCAAGACCTAGAGGGCGCAGCTAAGAAGTACTCTGAGGGGGGAGCGGTACAGAGAGGCGCAGCGAATAGCGCGGCTTTTACAGTCAACGAGGCGCGTACTGCATACTTCGACGACGACGAGGTAGCTAACCAGATAGCTTCTTTTACTTATGTCAACCCAGATCCTAAAAGCGAGATATGTAAGACGTTAGCGGGTTATACCTTCGCAGTAGATAACGCAGAGTTTAGACGTTATAACGCGCCGAATCATCACAACTGTAAAAGCTACATTAGAGCTAATTTAAAGACTTCGAAAAATTTACCTGAGATAAGCGAGACGCTGCCTACTATAAGCGAAGCGGCGCAGAAGTCTATAACCTTAAAGGAAGGGCGTTAAATGTATTTAAAATATGTTTTACTAGAGCAGAAGATAATAGAAAGCGAAGTCGAGATAGACGAGCTTCTAGAAGATATTGATAGCGATAGTACTTTAATACAGTCGCTTATATTCGATAAAGACGTATTCGAGACTAAAGAAGAAGTCTTAGACTGGGTTAAATCGCACGGCTTTTACGTAGAGAAAGAGATCGACGAGACTAGCGACGCCTATAGAGTACGCCAAGTAGATCCTAGCGAGTTTTATCCTGATAGCTTTAGGACTATAGAGATACGTAAGGGTATTAAAGCGGTTATCGGTAAGATTAGAGAGATCGAGCTAGAAGAGCCATGCTTATTAAGCTTACGCAACGACGATAGTATTAAATTTAACGAAGAGCTGCCTAGCATTATAGAGCTTGCGAGAGTCGTAAGAGGCTTCCATAAGGCATACGGCGAGGTAGAGATAACGAAGGAGCACTTACAGTCTTTCGTTAAAAATTTTAACGATAAAGTAACCGGTATAGATATTAGTATCGACTACGACCATAATGTTAAAGAAGCTGCGGGATGGTTACAGTCGGTATTTTTATCGTACGATAATAAGACGTTATACGGTCAAGTAAAGTGGACGCCTAAAGGCGCTAAGTGTCTTAGCGACCGAGAGTTTAGGTACTTCTCGCCCGAGTTTACGTTGAATTTCGTACATCCTCATACTGGTACTTCTTACGGCGCTACATTGTTAGGCGGCGGTCTAGTTAATAGACCTTTCTTAAAAATGGACGCGATCGTAAGTATGAAAGAAGACACTAACAATAAAAACGAGGTTAATATTATGAGCACTATCAGCTTAAAAGATCATGAAGCTAAGATAGAAGAGAAAGACGCGGCAATCGAAGAGCTAAAGCTCTCAGAAGAAGCGGCTAAAAAAACTATCGGCGGATTGAAAGAAGAAAATACTAAACTCTCTGAGAGAGTTAAAGTACTAGAAGAAGAGAAAGTTAAGAAAGAGCGCGAAGACCGTAATACTAAGCTATTTAACGACGGTAAAATTAACAAGGCTCAGCTTGACGCTCTAAACGAAGGTAAAGACTTTTACGAGGTTCTATCTCTATCTGAGAAAATGCATACAGAGCCTACAGGTAAAGACGGCGAAAATAACGACGTGGTTATGCTATCAGAGAAAGAGAAAGAACTATGCGACTCTTTCGGATTAACTCCAGAAGAGTTTATTAAGTTTAACAAGGAAGACTAAGAGAGGTATAATATGACAGCTTTAGCAGCTAATAAAGAAATTATAGAGAAACAAGGTAACGTAGTTAATGTACCTGTAGTAGCAAGCGATATTATCTATAAAGGCGCTCTATGTAAATATAACGCCGCTGGATATCTCGCGCCATGCGCTACAGAGTCGGGCGCTTTCTTCGCAGGCATTGCAGAAGGCGAAGCGGATAATTCGAGCGGATCTGCGGGCGATAAATACGTTAATGTAAAAACAAACGGCGTATTTTTACTAACTGGATCTAGCTTTGCTCAGAGTGATCTAGGTACTCTAGTATACGCTAGCGACGACGCTACTATAACTAAAACTGATAGCGGTAACCTACAACCTGTAGGTCGTATCGTTAGATACGTCTCATCTACTCAAGTATGGGTTAGTATACTCGGATCTAACAGCGATCTAGGTAGCGCTGTAGAAGTCAGCGAAGTAACACTAGCAGAAGGTAATGTACTACTAGGTAACGCTTCGGGCGTAGGCTCAGCTTTAGACGCTTCCGGCGACGCTAAAATACTTATCGGTAATGGTACTACCATTACTTCAGTAGCAGTATCCGGCGACGTTACTATAAGTAACGCCGGCGCTGTAACTATCGCAGCGGGAGCAGTAGAGCTATCTATGCTAGCGTCTGCTATCTCGCCTTCGCACGTAGTTAAATACGCAGGTACTTTTACTACAGTAGGCGGCGACGCTGCCGAGACTATCAGCGTAGCGGGAGTAGTAGCTACCGATATCGTGCAGGTTATGATTAAAACAGAAGGCGCTAGCCCAGTTACATGCGACGCAGCAGCAGCGGCTACAGATCAGATCGATGTAACTATGTCGGCAGATCCTTCTAACGATCATGTTCTACAATATGTTGTTTTTAGAGCTACTAGCTAATTAAAGAGAGGTAAATAATGGGTATAATTAAAGATACAGTATTACTAGAAAAGGCTCTAAGAGCCGACTTTTTAAAGGCATATAATAACGGAGAAGATCCTAGCGAAATTATGCCTTTCCTTATGAAAACTCAGTCTAAAGCTAAGTCTGAGAAGTACGGATGGCTAGGTCAAGTACCTAATCTTTCAGAGTGGAAGGATGAAAGACAGCTACGCGGTCTTCTAGACTTCGATTACACTATCGAAAATAAATCATACGAAGCTACTATACAAGTAGATAGAGACGAGCTAGAAGACGATCAACTAGGCGCGATTAAAGTACGTATTGCAGATCTAGCTAGAAAGGCTCGTACTTCGCATCCTATGAAGAGATTTTACGACCTTCTAGAAGCAGGTACTACAGATCTATGCTACGACGGGCAAGCTTTCTTCTCTAACTCACATAGTGAAGGATCCTCTGGTACTCAGGATAACCTATACTCAGGTACAGGCGTAACTATTGATAAAATTAAAGCTGACTTTATCGGCGCTCGCGCTGCTATGAGAGGCTTTAAAGACGATCAAGGCGAGCCTACGAACGAAGGCGAAATGAAGCTATACGCTATCATACCGCAAGGTCTAGAAGGCATCTTCGACGAGCTACTAATGGCTTCAGATATTAGCTCTACTACTAATACGTTAAAGGGAGCGGCTAAGAAAGTCGTATCTTCAAGACTATCAGACGCTAACGACTGGTATCTAATTAACGGAGCGGGAGCTATTAAGCCTTTCGTATGGCAGATGCGTAGACAACCTACTTTTGAAAGCCTAGAGAAGGGCGAAGCTGCTTTTATGCGTAAACAGATACCTTTCGGTATTGATACACGCGACGGCTTCGGATATGGACTATGGCAGAAAGCGGTTAAAGTAGTTAATTCTTAATTGATTTAATTAGAGGGCGCTCGGCTTCGGTCGGGCGCCGCGTTTAAGGAGTTAAAGCATGAGCGAGAAAGAGATTAAAGATAAAGAAATTAAAATAGAGTTAAAGCTAAAGCGACCGCATCCCGCTAAGAAGATGCGTTTAGGTAGGCATACAATTATAAACGTCTTTAGAGAGTACTCTCTAAACGAGAAAGAGGCGGCTTATCTTTTAACTAAAGGCGGCTTACATTGGTTTATCGACAAGGCTAGTTATGATAAAATGCAGAAGGCTAAGAAGAAAGAAGTTAAGTAATGAGCTTAAACATACCTTTAGATCTTTACTTTAGCGATCCGTTAGATAATAAGCCTAGACTTAGAGCGGAAGCGCTAGTTAAGGATGCGTCGGGTAATTATATCGAGGTCGATAATAACGGTAACTTAAAAGTTATCGTAGACGGCTTAGAGATAAATGATAGCGGGCAGCTTAAAGTAGTTTTAGACGGTAGGGTATGTAATAACAATAGCTCAGCGACTCCGCTACTAGCGGGCGAGACTTTTACAGGCTTAGCAGGCGAGACTTTAGACTACGCGCTTATCTTCGTAAGCGTTTATACAGATAAGGCTAGCGCTACTAACGGGTTAAAGTATTATACTTCTTCCGACGGCGTAACGTGGTATCTAGAAGACGAGTTTAGTATATCAGCGGCTACAAGTAAAACTTTCAGTTTTCAACCTAACAGGAAGTACTTTAAAGTAGCGTATACTAACGGCGCTGAAGATCAGACTACTTTCGATTTACAGACTATATTTAAGAAGACTAACTCGAAAGCATCGAGCCATAAGATACAGGATAATATAAGTACTGAAGACGACGCCGAGCTAGTTAAATCGGTATTAACCGCGTTAAATGCGGCGGGTACTTTCGTTAACATATCCGCTACGAAGTCTAATAACTTAAAAGTAGCTAACGTAGAAGACGGCTTAAGCATAGCGAAAGGCGAAGTAACCGATACGAGTTTTATACATAAGTTCGGCGCTGCGCCTGACTTCGATACTTCCGACGGTATCATAACTATATACGACGGCGCCGATAAGACGCATATATCCGCGTTAAGGTATACCTACTCTACTACGGCAGATATTGACTCTTTAAGCTCCTCAAGTAACAGCGATACCTTCGACATAGAGGTACAGGGCTTAGATGCCGATTATAACGTCGTTACTCAGATTATAACGCTGACAGGTCAGACTAGAGTAGCTTTAACTACTCCATTACTTCGAGTCTTTCGTATGAAAAATGCCAACTCGTCGGATAATGTCGGGCATATCTATTGCTTCGTTAATACTACGCTATCGAGCGGTACGCCTACAGATATGACTAAGGTACGCGCGGTTATGCAGCCATTAAATAATCAAACGCTTATGGCGGTATATACAGTACCTGCGGGTAAGACTGGCTACTTGCGCGACTGGTACGCATCTACAGCGGGAGCTAGTAAGTCTAGTAATTACGTTATAGAGCTTCGAGCGCGTCCGTTAGGTAAGACGTTTCAGCTTAAGCATGTATCGAGTATAAGCGATAGCGGTAGTAGCTATATCCGCCACGTATATAATGAGCCGGAAGTATTCGCAGAGAAGACCGATATAGAAATGAGAGCGCAGGCTACGGCGGCGGGAGCTTCTGGAGCTAGCGTTAGCGCAGGCTTCGATATAGTGTTAGTAGATAATTAAGGAAGGGATAAGATGGCATATACTACAGTAGCGAAAGTTAAAAGCATGTTTAGAAATATTAAGTTTGATGCGTCAAGCTCCGCAGTTACAGAGAGCGAGGTCGAGCAGTTTATAACCGACGCTGATACTTGGATCGACGCGAAGCTTAACCCATATTATACGACGCCTATAACTGGTACAGAGTCGTTAAAGATCGTAGATATGATAAGCAAGTATTTAGCGGCTCATACAGTCAAGACGATCTTAGAGTTAACTACTCAGTCGTCAAGTAAAAATCAAGAGGTGCAATCTAACTTAAGAAAGCTCGCCGAGAAAATGATAGAAGAGCTTATCCCGCATTACGACGGTAAGAGTAAAGTATGGACGGATGCAGTTACTCCGCTACCCGATGCAGCTAAGAAAGACGTAGCGCCTACGGGCGATAGCGGTTTTAGCTATCCTACGGTAACTAGCCCTACATTTACTAAGGGCGGTAATAACTGGTAGCTTATGGAGACTTCTTTTATTATAGAAAATGATAAAGAGTTTAAGAAGCTGCTAGACGAGGCGGGTAAGAAGGTTAGCGACTTCCGTATACCTTTTACCTCGATAAAGAAAGACTTTTACCGAAGTAATAGAAAGATATTTACGCTAAAGAGTAGCGGGTTATATACTGACTTCGGCGGCTTCGATCCTAGTAAAAGGGTACGCTTCGACGGCGAGTGGTTAACTCGTAGAGACGCGTATAGACTGGCTAAGATCCGTAAAGTCGGCTTCGCCTATCCTATGCTCTTTAGAGAAGGCGCGCTAGCCGAGAGTATGATAAACGAAAGAGGTCGAGGCGCTGTATGCTTCGTAGGCAAGCAAGAGTTAACACTAGGTACGACTATAAAGCACGCCGTATATCATCAAT
>Ga0194002_1000007_pt1 | contig 22052 bp, 32 predicted proteins | sample FLT_89_MG_FD_140318 | JGI IMG/M metagenome (GOLD analysis project Ga0194002, IMG submission 140318) | Sediment microbial communities from the Broadkill River, Lewes, Delaware, United States - FLT_8-9_MG | ecosystem: Environmental > Aquatic > Freshwater > River > Sediment | place: USA: Delaware... | reverse complement strand
CTCCCTGCTGCTGCTTCTAATAGTGGGAAAGTATACCTTGTACTCAATTCTACAGGACTTCTATGGAATAGGAGAAGAGGCTTATACAGATCAGATGGTGCTAACTGGAACAGACTATCTAATGCAGAACTAAAAGCCTTAGACAGTGAAACTACTATATCAGATAACAGTGATAATACTAAAAATCTTAAGTTTGAATTATCAGGAATAACCACAGGAACTACCAGGACAATGACCATCCCAGATAAGGATGGTACAGTAGCATTATTAAGTGATATTGTCGCTGGGAGTGGAGATGTAACTGGTCCAGCCAGTGCTACAGATAATGCTCTTGCTAGATTTGACACCACAACAGGAAAGCTAATACAGAATTCGGGTGTTATAGTTGATGATTCAAATAATATAACAGGGGTTAATAGTATAACAGATCCAGACTATATAGATTTTAATACAGCCTTTGCAGGAGCTATGCAAGAAGGTAGAGTAGCATGGGATTCAACTAATGGTACTTTACAGATCGGGATGCCTGGTGGTAATGTTACATTACAAGTAGGACAAGAGCAATATATAAAAGCTAAAGCTATCGGATCTGCTATAGGTGATGGTGATCTTGTTTATGTATCAGGATCTACAGGTGCAGTGATAGAAGCCACACTAGCCAAGGCAGACTCTTGGACAACTAGCGATAGTACACTGGCTATGGCTACAGAAGCTATAGCAGAGAATCAACAAGGCTATTATACTACATTTGGACTAGTTAGAGATATTGATACTAGCAGTTTAGTGGAGGGTGGGAAGGTTTATTTATCGGACTCTGTGGCTGGTGGGTTCACGGCTACCAAAGTTTCTGCTCCTAGCTTATGTGTTTGCGTAGGATATTGTATTAGACAACACGCTACAGAGGGTGTTATATTTGTTAATATCAATGTGGATAAGGCTGCAACAGTAAGAGAAGTAACCACAGAGAATACAGGGTTTAGAGATCCTGGTGATGTTATTGTCACAGGGGATTCGACTACCAGGACAGTAACTTTAACAGGGACCGTGGAGGCGTATTATCAAGGGGAGCCAGTAGAAGTTTTAGTATCAGGCTGGACATCATCAGCCCATGGATCAGATACAGCAGAAGGATATTTTCTACTTTATGATGGCAGTAGCTTCTCTTGGGCTCTACAGTCTGCTGGGTTTAGTGAAGAGATATATAAGAACCTATTAATAGCTTTTGCATTTTACGATTCAACAAACGCAACATGGGTATACATAAGAGAGCCACATGGATTTATGCCTTGGCAAGCCCACAGAGAGTTTCATCAAACTACAGGGACTTATAGAAGAAGCGGTGGAGATTTAGCCAATTATACTTTAGACAGCACAACGGCAGCAGACAGAAGGCCAGATGTTGAGAGTACCTTATTATATGACGAGGACTTGCCTACTACCTCTCCTGTCTTAAATAGCAGCCTATACAGCAACTTTTATTTATCCGGTGCAGGTGCTGATGTAAATGTCGATATTAGCCAGGCTGATATAGTGCCTCTTTCAACTGCTAGACCATACTGGAATGAGTTTACAGGCGGTGCATGGCAGCAGACACTTATATCAAATAATTATTATATGGCTGTCTGGGTTTTATGTATCCCTATGGGCGCAGACACTTCTTCTCAGCAGTGGAGATACTTATGGATACAAGGGCAGTTTGAGTCTAATGATTTATCCGCAGTACAAGCTAGGACTCCACAAGATGTATCTATCGGTACTCTTAGGGAATTACTGCCTGAGTTGGTTGTAACCAATAAAGTTATTATTCAGTATACTGGTGGCAACTGGAAACTTATCCAAGTAGATTCTATCACAGGGACAAGCTCTAGTCAGACCACTTCTCCTGCTGGTAATTATTTAACCAGTGTAACATCTGATGCAACACTCACAGGGCAGGGAACTACAGCGAGTCCTATTGGTATTGATTTAACTAATACTAATGCTTGGACAGGTGCTCAGTCTTTTATAGATGATTCATTCTCTATATTAAATACCGCTGATGCAGCTAAGATAATAGACTTTAGTGCTGCAAGTATCACTACAGCGAACACCAGAACAATCACAATGGCTGATGCTGATGTTGATTTAGCAGACATAGCAACGAATACAACCAATATAGCGACAAACACATCATCTATAGGTGATGCTACAACAGCAAAAACCATAACAGGTCAAACTGTAGGCGGTTCAGATGGTGATGCCGTTTACTTATCTAGTGCTAATACTTGGAGCCAATGTGATGCAGATGCAGAAGCCACAGCATCAGGGATGATTGGAATTAGAGTAAGTGCTACAGAGGTTCAAATAGGTGGAGTATATACTACAACAGGATTAACGGCAGCTAGTACATATTATTTGAGCACAACAGCCGGAGGTATTACCACCACCGCTCCAAGTGATACAGGCGATATAGTAAGGATAATAGGATATGCTCTAAGTACTACGGAGTTATTTATAGATCCAGATAAAACATTTGTGGAGATAGTATGATAAACGAAAAGTACAGTTATAAAGATTTAACCGATATTGATTTAAGCAAAGAGCCAGCTAAAGACTTTGGTGGTGAAATTGTGGGTAGTTGTTTTTTCCAAAAAGATAAAAAGAAAGTTTTTCCAGATGGAATAAAGGCCACTTTTAAAGCCTGCAATCTTGGAAATGTTGACTTGTCAGGAAGTCCAGAAGTAATAAATATTGGTTCTCCTAATGACCATGTGAAAATAGAAAATGATGGCAATTACTGGATACAAGAAAATAACCTGCCAAAGGAACCAAGGAATAAAGCGGAGTACATAGCAACGAATACAAGTATTTTACCTGAGGACATCCCAGCAATCAAAATGGATACTAACATAATAATTAAAAAGTATGATGATTTTTATGCAGATAAAATTGCACAGATAGAAGACATTAAAATGACAAAAATATCTATAGTGAGCAAATAACATGGCAAATATATACGTAACTACAACAGGAGCGACCACCAAAACAGGTGCAACATGGGCAACTGCCATGGACTTAGCAGCATTAAAAACTCATCTTGACGGCTCTAGTAGTGGAGCAGGTGATGATATATATATGATGCAAGGAACCTACACCGCTGTGAGTGATTGGGCATATACTGCATTAGATGGCACATCAGACAATCCATGGAGGTTTATAGGTGTTAAAACTGGAACCACAGCAGAGCCTCCTACTCAATCAGATTGGAGTGATAAATCAGACCGACCATCATTAGTATGGGCAGATTATAATTTTTCATTTGATGATCACTGGCAGATCTATAATTTCATAGGGACATCTTCACTTTATGGATTTAGGTTTGATAGCAACGCATTATTTTATAACTGCAAGTTTACTAGTACCGCTGCATCTTCTTCCTTATCTGCAATTAGTTGTGGAGCCTTTGATGGTCGGGTTATTGGATGCGAAACAATCACAGCTAATGGGAGAGGAGTGAAAGGTAATGCAGGGGTGATGGTCTTTAATCATTACTCGCATGACTGTAGTATAGGTGTATATGTAGGTGGTGAAGCCTGCAATATTATAAACTCAATATTGGATACATGCACAAATGCAGGGATCCAAGTATCAGGCAGTAGAAATTCAATTTCTATCATAAACAACTCTATATATAACTGTACCGATGGAATAGATATTTTAGCAGGGTCAAACCCTACAATATTAAGCAATTCATTTAGTTCATGTACTAACGGAATTATACATGCTACATCAGGCCAGACAGGTACTTTCCCAGATTGGAATAATTATTCTGGCAATACTGCCGATGTAACAAATGTTACTAAGGGTGGTAATGCAACCGCAAATAGTCCAGGTTATACCGATGCTGCAAATGGTGACTTTACACTTGGTACTAGCTCAGCAATGAGAGAAGCTGGCAGACCTCTGGATGTTGGAGTAGGATAATGGCCGCTAATTCACCACATCAGGGAGCTTGGCTTGGAACTAGACCACACCAGGGTGCATGGCAAGAAAATGCCACAGCAGCTACTGGATGGACACATAAAATAAATAAGGTAGCCAATGCCAGCATAGCAAAGGTTCAAAAAGTAGCAAAGGCTGATATTAAGAAAATCAATGGTGTGGAATGAAACATATTTCAGATCTTACTAATTTAGGAGATGGTAAAGACTGTCTAATAATAGGCGGTGGACACTCTGTAAATGAGTTTGATTTTTATAATTTTGATCCTGATGTTTATATAATATCTACAAATAACCATTTAAACCAGTTAGCAGATATGATTATCTACTATGATAAGGATATGAAGGATTATTTCACTAAACATGTGGTATCAGAGAGGACTCTATTAATAGGGTTTAAACATAACTCCATAGATCATACATGTGATCAATGTACCCACTATTATAACTACAATGATATTTTATTTGGTGACTCAGGCTTTCATGCTTTACAGTTTGCGGATAAAATTTTTAACTTCTCCAGGACTTTCTTAATAGGCTTTGATTATGAGGTATTAGGTCAATCATATCATTTTGATGAAGGTATAAGTGATAAGAAAAAACAGAGTGAATTTGTTAAACACTCTATCGGCAAGGTACTAAACCAATACAATGATATAACGTGGGTAAATAAGATCTATAACTGCTCTAACAGAAGCCAGCTGAAAACATTTGAACGAGGGCTCCCTATTTGACAATGACGATCTATTGCAATATAATATTATTTAATACGTTTTATGACGTTTTAATACATAAAGGAGGCATAGAATGCCCGAAGATCAGAAGCTAGAAGCCGAAGTCAATACAGAAGAACAAACACAAGATCCTCATCCTGGACTCTCTCACTTAAATGAGGATGATAGACAATTAGTACTTTCACTACGAAAGGAAGCATCAGACAAGAGAGTAAAAAATAAAGAACTAGCCAAAGAGCTAGAAGCCGTGAGAACTCAGATTCAAGAGAACAAAGAACAGAAGATGAGAGAAGATGGCAAGTTACAAGAGCTTTTAACCGAAAAAGAAAAAGAACTTGAAGATTTATTGAAAGTAAAAGAAGAAAACGAAACACTAAAACAACATTTTGAAAAGCAGCTAGAAGCAGCTACTCAAAAACTAAGCAAAGAACAGCAGGAACTTATTAATGAATCCGGCTGGGATATTGCTAAAAAATTAGAGTGGGCTTTAAGGTTCACAGAAAAAGGACAATCCCAGACGGAAAGTCCAGATGCTAAACGCCCTGGAGGTGAACAGCCAGACAAAGACATAGATCTAAACGAGTACCAAGGGCCACAGGGAAGAAAAAAACTTGTAATGCTCAAACGTACTAATCCAAAACGTTATGATCTTATTATGAGTTTAAAACAATAAGGAGTAAACTATGGCGATTACATACGCTGATATATACGATCCAGAGGTGCTAACTAAATTAATTGGTGCTGATTATCAAAATGAGATTAGATTAGCCAACTCAGGATTAATTAGAAAAGAGGGAGCCCCAAATGAAGGCTCTCAATTACAATGGTTAAAACAAACCATTTTTAGCACAGACGATGAAGGGCAAACCATTGGTGTAGGTTCTGAAATCTCTCTGAAAAACAAAGTACAAACCGATTATGCCCTGCCTTTGGTATGGAGAGCTGATGGTGCAGAACTTGATGACGTTTCAGAAGATATTATGGCTAAACTTCAAAAAGATGGTGCCGAAGCTGATATGGCTAATGCTATCTCTGCTAAAGCTGCTCACATGGTAGATAGTTCTGCCATTAAAATTATTGATGGTTCAGCTGCCTTTATCGTAAGTGAAGGAACCAACTATAACGATGCTGGGACTTCACAAGCAAACCTTGTAGACTTGGAGCAAACTAAAGCCACTCGTGGAGAAAAAGGTGTATCCTTTGACTCTGGCTTTATGGTAATGCGTGGTACTATGTATCATAAGTTGGCATCCCTGGGTCTTATTGCTTCTACCTCTAATACTATGGGTAATATGAAACAAGATGAGATTGTTAGAAATGGCCTTAAAGGTACATTGCTTAACATGAACATCCTTGTAACTGATAAAATTGGTCTAGTCCCTAGCGACACTGATCATTATATCCATTTCCTAGAAGCTGGATCTCTTAGAATGTTAATGGCTGATAATTTAACTATTGATCCTGTTATTAGAGCTCAAAGAGCTTTTACTAGCTCCCTAAAATTTAAAGTTTCCTTTGGTGGAATGATTGATGGTCTTTCTTGGTCAGGTACAAAAGTAAACCCTGCACTAGTGACCAACACTGCCCTAGCCACTGGAACTAATTATGAACTAGCTGCATCTTATATCAAGAACGTCCCTATGGCCGTTGCTAGATTCGCTGCACCTACTTTCTAAGGAGAACATAAATGGCAAGAATTAAAGGCATTGAAGCCCTACAATATTCATTTACTTTCGCTGATACTACCAGCTTTACCATTGGTTATCTGCCTCCTAACGCTTACATTACCGACATCAAAGTCTTAGTACCTACTAGCTTTGAGGATGGTGTGTTAGATGTTGGAGATGGAACTACCGCCAATAAATACGCTGATGATGTATCCTTAAATACTACTGGACCTGCTACAGTGACCGCTAATGCTCAGTATGGATTGGTACAAGATGCCAACGACCAAACAGAGATAAAAGGTATTGTAGTAGCTACTGGCACAGGCCTCTCTGTAGGTGCTGCCAAGGTAGTAGTAGAATACGCATTCAACGAGTAAACCATGTACAAGCGATTAAGTCAGGATGAGCTTTTTAAGTCTTATAAGGCTTATGAGCGTACAGTGGAAATAGAAGTTAAGTCTGGCAGAATGGAGAAATCCATTGCCAGGCGGCTTCTTAGTGATGCTAAAAAGAACTATAGCAATCAAAATATGAATAGACAAATGGATAGAGTATGATACGAGAGATTGAACAGAGCCAGCCATATACATTTGAGTGGTCATTCTATGATAACAACATAAAAGAAACTCCAGTATCAGGTACTATTAACGTTTATAAGCCAGGTGGAACCACTAAACTAGTAGATGATCAGCCAGTAGCCATTGAAACAGATGGTACTATTAAATATACTTTATCAGCTACAGATACTGCTACTTGTGATAAAAATTACAAGATAGAGCTAGAGTATCAAGTAGGAGATGAACTGTTTAGGCCTTATTATCTATTTAGTATAGTAAAGACTCCACTTATAAACAATGTAAGAGATGAGGATCTATTCCAATACGTGCCGGAACTAAGAGATAAATTGACTCCTAATGTCATTGAAACTACTAGTGCAGGGACAACATCAACTCTTATAAGTACTTACTTAAACCCCTTGAATTTAGATTTTAAAGGCGGTTACATTACTATTTATATCGATGAAACTACAGAGCATAACGCAGAGATACAATCATGGGACAGTGAGACATCAACAGTAACATTCTCTCCAACGTATCCAAGCTCTATAGCATCTGGATTAAAGGTTCAAATAAGAGCATCATACCAACGATTTATTAATGAAGCCTATGAAAACCATGTATATCGTGACATTAGAAACCGAGTACCATTATTAGCTGGCTATATCGATTCTACAGTAACAGATAATTTAACTGTCTATAAGACATTAGAGATTATTTGTTTCGGTAAAGTTGAAGAGGTAGATGATAAGTGGGATATGAGAGCTTCTAAATTTGCAGATAAATATGGCAAAGAGTATATCAAACTCAATGAGGCCTATGATTATAATGAAGATGGTGACATTGACATATCAGAAAACGAGTCTAAACCTAATTTTATGAATAGGGGTATTGTGCGGTGAGTATTGATAACATCTATGATGAGATTGACGATCTAAGACAATACATTATCAGCCAGGTTGGTGTTAATGCTGAGATAGGAAACAAAGATACAGATCCTAATCAGTACCCTATGATTAAAATTCTGTTTGATGAGGATGGGCAAACACATTTTAAGGATGTGAAAAGTACTGTTATAGATATGCCTATGAGCCTAAGAATTATATCAAATAAAGATGAAGAGATAGAAGCTTTCAAGACTCTTCAAAAATTGATCTTGAAGATTAACCAATTTAAAGATCACAAAGGGCATAAGCTGGAGGGGTCTATCTCTCCTGAGTATGTTGAAGAAACTAAAACTTATGAAATTAATGTCTTGTATAATATTAAGCTATTTATACAGGATGAAAACTAGGAGATAAATATGGCCTTATCATATTTTACAGGACTTTCAGATAAAGAAATTGCACAAGAAGTAATAGCAAAAACTCCCGATCTATATATTCAAAAAAGAGAATATGGTGGATGTGGAACTTATGCATTAGAAACAGGTGGTGCATCTACACTTACACCTTCATCTTCCCCTGCTTGGAGCGTGGATGAATTTGCTTCCACTGTAGCGGATAACATTTTAATTATTGACGATAATGGCAAAGTAGCCACAGGTAAAATAACTTCTAATGCTGCTGATAGTGTTACATTTGATGAAACAGCTTTAGTGCTAGAAGAAGATGGAACCACTGCACCTACTTTCACCGCTGGAACTGAATATAACTTTAGAGTATACACTCCAAGCTCCACCGCTGGAAATGTCTGGGGTCCTTTCTTTGGACTGGTAGAAGGTGCAGAGCTTTCTATCACAGATACCTTGATGAAGTTTAAATACTCCATTCCTAAAAAAATGCTTTTTCAAGATATGGAAGAGAGAGAAGGAATGATCACTGGTGGACATGTAAACTTTGTTAGTGAAGATGTAGCGAAGACTATTTTCGGTGCAACAGAGTATGGAGATCAGACTTCACAAACAGCTCTAGCTATCGGGTCAGATCCTGATACTGATTTATTTTATAGATTGGTGTTTGATGGTGAAGATAGAAGTAATAGAGATTGGTACATTAGAACTAGAGATGCACAGTTCGAGCTAACAGGGAATGTTTTTTCTAAAGCTGAATCCGGGCATTTTATGGCTCCCTTCACAGCTTCATTATTAGCAGATCCTTTTTATCCAGACGATGCGAACATGCTGGCAATGGTAAGGGCAGACTAAGTATGATAATAACAATTAATGCCTACTGGGTTATCCTGGTGGGCTTAATTGTGCTCTATCTAGCTGTAAAGGCAAGTAAGAAAGCATATAAAGAGACTGTCTATGTTGATACCTCAGGCATAGAATCAAACCCTCCTAATTTTTTAGAGACTCTAGAGAATAAAACTTTAAATATTAAAGTAGATGAAAATAACCATATTAGTATAAACCATTTCAATGTAGCCACAGGATTAACTAGGGTTAAACTCATAAGCGGTTTACTTAAATCATTGCAGATATTAATGGATAAGAGTACAGGAACCTTAAAAGATAAGGCTACTCTTTATTTTGTAAATGGTAAGCTAATCACAGAACTATATAAACTTATAAAACCACACGCAACCTGGAGAGCTAAAAGGGCATTTATCAAGAGAGCCTATAAAGATTCATTTTGGACTTTTAAGATAGTAGAAGAAATATATAATTATTGGATGTGTGTGGGAAAGCTTCTAGCCCTTCTAATGGAGGGGCAAACACTACGGATGACAACTGGAGGATCGGCTATGTTGAACAGTACGAGAATGGACAGCGATGGAGTGACTTACAAACCCAGAGCCTTAGAACGTACCTCGAAACGATCTATGAAATCAACAGAAAAAGAATAGAAGATGGCAAAAGACAAAATAGAAATTGAAGTTATAGCTAAAGGCCTTGATGCTGTAAAAGCTGATATGGAAGCTTTGCAGAAGTCTATGAAAAAGACAGGACAGCAGAGCCAGACAAACGCTAGTATGTTTAAGAGCTCCTGGACTAAAGCCGCCGCTGCCGTGACTGTAGCAATATTAGGTATTAAGAAAGCTATGGACTTTGCTAAAGAAGGTGCAAAGATCCAACAGTCTATGGAAGCCACTGCTAAACAGTTTGGAATTTCTGTAGATAGTATGCTCGATAAACTAAAGCAAGCTACAGGTGAAACAGTATCTAACACTGATTTAATAGCAGCTGCCAATAGAACCATGGCTCTAAACGTAACTACAGACATGGATAAAATGGGTCAGCTCTTTGGAGTAGCCAGGGCAAGAGCAAAGGCCATGGGTATTGATACCTCACAAGCTGTAAATGATATTGCTACTGGTATTGGTAGAGCATCTCCACTAATTTTGGATAACCTTGGTATTATTACAAAAGGATGGGCCGAAGAAGCTAAAGCAGCTGGTAAAGCCTTTGACTCTCAATTTATTTTAAATAAAGTCTTAGAGGATGGAGCTTCTATAGTTGAAAAGTCTAATCCTAAAGTGCTCACAATGGCTGAGCGTTTTGAAAAGATGAGTGCTACTACAAAGAATGCAGGGGATACACTTAAAAGAGCATTCTCAGCAGAACTACTAAATGCCTTTGAAAATTTTGGTGGTAAAGGTAGTGAAGCATTAAAGAAGATTGAAAAGAACATGGTCAATGTAAGAAGGGTCATGCGTGGTATTCTTTTTACTCTAGAGATTATAAGAGTAGCTTTTATTATGGTTGGTAGAGTAGCTCAGATAGCATGGGCTCCTATTATCAATATCATAAAAGCCGTTAGTAATAACATGGACTTGCTATCTAGTAAGAGCCTTAAAGATGTGGCTAAAGGACTTGTTAAAGTAGGGAAAGAAGCTGGTGTAGGAATGAAAAACCAGATGGAAGATGGAGTGGAGGGTATTGTAGGTGCTGCAAAAACTCTTGTACCTTCATTTAAAAACATATTTGCAGATATAGATAATATGTCTGTAGAATCAGGTAATAAACAAGTAGAGACAGCTAAGATAACATCAGAACAAAAAATAGAAATAAAAAGGCAAGAGGCAGAGCTAGAGAAAGCAATTATGCAAGCTACTTTTGATACTGCTAAAGCCTTATCAGATGCCGCCTTTCAAGCTGCCCAGCAAAATAGAGAGGCAGACCTAGCAAATGAATTAGCTGCTATAGATGCTAAGTTTGCAGGGGCTAATCAATTTAGTGAACAGTTAAAACAATTAGACAAGCAAGATTTAGCCGCTAAAAGACAAAAACTATCTGATGAAGTGGCGGCTGCTAAAGCAGCTGGAGACACTGAATTAGCAGCAGAGAAACAAAGACAACTTGTAAGAATGGGCCTTGAACAGCAAGAGGCAGATAGGGAATTACAAATAAAAAAAGAAAAAGATGCAGAGATAGCAGCCGCTAAGAAGAAAGCATGGAAAGCCGATAAAGCAGCTAATATAGCTCAGAGTATTATTAATACTGCCGTGGCTGTAACAAAAACCATGGCAACTATTCCTTTCCCTGCTAATATACCTCTAGCTATTGCCCAAGGTGTAGCTGGTGCAGCACAAACAGCCGTAATAGCTTCTAAGCCAATGCCAGCTTTTGCAAGTGGTACAGACTTTGCTCCTGGTGGACAGGCTATAGTAGGTGAGAGAGGGCCAGAGCTTGTGAGCTTGCCAAGGGGATCGGAAGTGATACCTAATGAAAGAGTAACAGAAAATATTAATAATAGCCGTGTGAGCATACAAGTAAACACAAATGATCCTATTACATTTGTAAATGAACTAAGACAAACTTATGGATTAGACATTTTTCAGGAGGCATAAATGATAATATCAGATGGAACTACAGATTTAACCTATGAATATTCAGATGAAAATATAATGCCTATTATAGAGAAGTCTACAAAGAGAACAGCCGGAGCAAATGATAGAAACATTTTAGGCGGTGAAAGATTATCTATAGATGTGAGGTTTAGAACCACAGCCACAGGATACAGGAACCTTATTAATTTATTAACTAATAATGCAGATAATTATTTCTTTACACCACAAGATTATACATCCCAATGGTGGAGTGATTTATACCCTGATATAGAATGGCCTCTAAACTGCACCATAAGCAATATAAAAAGAAAATGGGATAATCGATCTAGGTGGTGGGTATCTTTGGATGTGGAGTCTACGAGCTACGTATGAGAACAGCAAGCACCACAGACAGAACAGAAGAGATAATTAATAAGTCTATAAGTCCGAACTATAGAACGGCTTTAAAACTTGAAATATGGGATCCTTCTATAGGTAGCTGGGAAATTCTTAATGATGTAGATTGGACTAATGGAGTCACATGGACAGAGTCAGGGAAAAAAGAGAAGTATGCTAATTATGCTTTGACTCCTTTACCTGGAACAATATCATTTAATGTCTTTAATGAGAGGGGTAAATACTCAGATGGAAGTGGTACAGCCTTTGAGGGTAAGATCGACAAAGAAACAAAAGTCAGACTAAGTGCAGGGCCTATATTAACAACTCTAGCAACTGAGACTGATACATCATTGACTCTAAACGATACAAGCGGATCTTTTGTTGGTTCTTATTATTACCATACAAAATACAATACTAGTTATGTGGATATTACATCTGCTGGACTTGGCACAGTACCACCACATTTTAAAGATATATTTAAGTTTTATGATGCCCAAAACTACGACACTACAACCTACTCATTAGATGCTTATACGGTGCAAACCTATGATACAGGCGGCCAAGGATATGAACAAATAAACGGATTTACTATTAATTGTAATACCACTACAGGCACAGTCTATTATAGAACATTTGAAAACCCTTCTTTAGCTGGTACAAGTAAAGCGGCAGAATGGACAAGTGCTGGAGCTACAGTTAGTGGAAATAAAACTGTTTCAATCACTAGTACAGCTAGATTTTTACAAGTAGCAGTAACCTATGATGGGATAACCTATACCGATGATTTAAGAGTAAATAGTATTTCAGTAGCTTCACAAAGTTATGTTGAATTCCTATATCAGAGCGTTTATTATTTAGACCGCCCTTCATTCAGTGATCCACCTTCTCCACAAGCTGCCATGATTAGATGTAATGGTAGAGACGCTTATAAAAAAGCGGTGATTACAGATATTAACTTGGAAGATCTTACATCAGGTAAGGCAGTAGACCAGCTTATAAAAGATATATGTGATAGGGTAGGGATATTATATGATTCAAACTCTATAGCTGATTTATCTAGTTTTTCAAATAGGACTTTAGCTACAGGGGTGGAAGTTAAGAAAGCAGATAAAGTATTAGAATATTGTATGCAAGTTATCAATACTACAGGGTATCAAATGTACATGCAGTATGATGAAACCTTAGACGATAACATTTTATATGTACAGGAGAAGCCGAACTCAACAGATGCAGCTGGAGCCTTTAATTATAAGAACTATGTTTCTATAGGTGATACTTCTAAAAACTCTGATAGAATTTTACAAAGAATGACAGCATTGACCAAGGATGAGAGCCCAGAAGATGAGCTAACTTTGGATACTTTGGCTATCAGTACTACAGGCTCTAAAGTAATGGATTGGAGTCCTATAGAAGCTGAGTATAAAAGATTTGTGCTGGACTCTCCAGATGATATAACTATTTCTAATTTCCAAGCAAACCCATCATCTTTTACATTTGATGTTGACTCTGTTAGTGGAACTGTAAATGCTACGGCCTATGGATCTCCACTTGGTACAGCACCGACAGCAGAGGGTGAGGCTTTTGTGATTGATAATCATATAGAAGGCGAAGGCATAACAGCAAAAATAATAAACCCTCTAATATTAAGTGATGCAGAAGCTAAGAGCATAAGTGAGAGTTTCAGAGATACCTATGGAGATCCTACTATAGAAGCTAGGTCATTAGTATGGCCTTATGTAAACATACTACCTGAGATAAATGATTTATTTATGCTTTGGAGAAGATTTATTTATACTAATGATGTATTCTTTATAACTAAGATTACCCACAAATGGAGTGGTGGTTCTAAGCCTAATGAATCCACTACATATAATCTAGAAGATACAGGGTTAGATAGAGCTGATCCTTTTTGGGATGATGAAGTAAGCCAATGGGATAAGGGTTTTGTATGGGATATGGGGATTAGCACACCAAATAATACAGATGAAGAAATAAACTCTTTAGCAGATGCAGCAGTGATTCATAATATAGACTTTACATAGGAGTAAACATGGCAAGTAAACTAACAAGTGGTGATATATCAGAAATAACTAATCAAAGTGATTTGATAAGTAAGCATGTAAGAGATAACTTTACTAACTTAAAGAATAAGACTAATGAGGTCATAGATGATTTAGCAGCTGTATCTATTGGAACTACCAATGCAGAAACTACAGCAGCAAGGCCATACCATACAAGCCTAAAAGAAAGACTTGATAGTATTCAAAGTGGTCAATATCCTTATGTGAAAACAGGCGGTGTAGTGACAGAAAGTACACCTAATGCAATGACTGTAGATGTTGCAGCAGGAGAGGCGAAGATAAATGGTATTGATGTTAAGTGGCCAGCTTTAACATCTGGTTCTGTAAGTGCTCCAATAACATACAATCAATATGCAATAGTAGTAGCTACTACATCAGGACTACCTACTATAGTGACTACTGTAGAAACTGCTAATCCTGTGTATCCTGGTTTAGCCAGCACACAGATGCCACTTGCTATTATAACATTGACCCCAGGCATGACCACTATCACCAATAGTGATATAATAGATGCAAGAGGGCAAGGATGCATTTACTGGGAAGAAGGAAGGCATAAATACCAATGGAAAATACAGGATGCTATAGATGATCTTTCAAGCGGTGGTAATATATTTATAGGTAATGGTATCTATAGAGAAACTTTAACTTATGATGATAATCAACTGTTAGTATTCTCAGGAAACGCAGTTTTAAAAAATCCTGTTGGCGGTTCAACTATTAATTTTAAAGATATTGATATATCCACAAAATCAAACTCATCTATTAAATGGAATTATGGTTTTAATAGCTCTGATAATATAGAGACTATAGGTATAAACTCATCAGAGATAAATACGGCTACTCTATCAGCCACAGGTGTAATATCTACAACAAGCAGTGCTAGCCCTGCCGTGAATGTGCCAAATGGTACTACCATAACAAAAAATCTAAGTGTTAATTCTGGAACCACAGGAATTACAGGAACAATGTTACCTGTAAATGTATCAAGTGACTTATACGACCATTGGGAAGTATCAACAAATGGCCATGCTTGGATATATAGCATTGGAAGTATTAGGGTGGTATATATGACAATCAATTGGAATGATGCATCTGCTCCAGAGTCCACAATAACTACATCATTGACTGATATAAGTTTATTGCCAGGGTCGGCAGGCACTCAACTATTGGCAGTAACTTGGCCATCTGATGTTGCATCAACAGATTGTATAGCTGGCATAACAGAAACAGGTGCTATAACATTACAAGGAACATGGCCAAATACCACAAAAACGATAGTAATACATGGTCTGTATCAAATATAATAAAGGATTAAACAATGGCATATTCAGCAGTACCAACTAGAAGCAGCACATAATGGATTATCTTTTATTGCCTGATTTGGTATGTTACAATATAACCTCAGGAGTTATATTTATGAAAACATGTAAAAAGTGCGGACAGGATAAAAGTAATTACAAAAAAAGCTATAATAAAAAGTTAGATAAATATTATCATGATAATGTTTGTAAAGATTGTAGAAATGAGGAATATAGAAAATGGTATTATCAGAATAGAGAATACAATCTTAATCGAGTTAAGCAATATAATGATAATAATCAACAAAGGAAAAAAGAATATAACAGAAAATATTTTATATTAAATAAAACTAAAATTCTTAAAAAAAGAAAAGACTATATGAGGACATATAATAATAAAAGAAGAAAAAACGACAATAATTATAGACTTTCCTCATTGTATAGGTCTAGACTATATAAAGCATTTAAATATGGCTGGTATTCAAAAGACACAGAGAGTATAGTAGGACTATCATTAAAAGATTTAAAGGCTTATTTTGCTAAACAATTTACTGATATTATGAGTTGGGATAACTATGGTAAAGAATGGGAAATAGATCATATAAAGCCATGTATAAAATTCAATTTAGAAAATAAGAATGAATTATTAAATTGTTTCAATTATAAAAACATTAGGCCATTAAGCAAGAAAGAAAATATCTTAAAAAAAGACAAGGAGTTAAATTATGAGTTATTCTAAACTTCCTATTAGAACTAGTTCTGATACTAATGCGAGTGCGGACATTAATCAGCTGAGTGAGAACATATCAACTATACCATTTAGAAATGGAGTCTACTCAAACGCTATTATTAACGGCGATATGCGGATAGCACAAAGGGGTACAAGTTTTGCGGCTGTAGGAAGTGGAGATTATACCCTTGATAGATGGGTGTATCAAAAAAGCGGTTCAATGGTCCATACCATTACACAGGAAACCGACGTACCATCCTCAACAGTTTATACTAATAGCATTAAATTAGATTGTACAACAGGAGTTGCAGATGTTTCAATTGCCGCAAGTGATTACACTTTATTGACTCAAAAAATAGAGGGATTTAATTTTTCACCATATATTAAGCAATCATTAACTATCAGCTTTTGGGTTAAAATGACACGAACAGGGACTTACTGCGTAGCACTCCAAAACTCATCATCTAATAGATCATATATTGCAGAATATACGATTGATGCATCAGACACATGGGAGTATAAGACTATAAGCCTAACGCACGATCAATCAGGTACATGGCTAACTAATAATGGTATAGGTACATATTTATATTTTGTTGTAACGGCTGGATCTGATTTCAACGCAATCGCAGACACATGGAATGGCACAAACGATTTTTCGACATCTAATCAACAAAATGGTGTAAACTCAACAGATAATGATTTTTATTTAACAGGGGTACAAATGAATCTAGGATCATCAGCCCTTGATTATTCCCCAAGGCATTATGGGGATGAGTTAAAACTATGCCAAAGGTATTATGAAAAAAGTTATGATGTTTTAACAAGTATTGGCTCTAATACGACAAATGGATGCTGGACAACAGTTGCGGCAAAAGCAGGAACTAATTATAATTCAAACTATTTTAAAGTTAATAAAAGATCTGCGTCCTATACAATAACACAATATAACCCGACTACTGGAAGTAGTGGAGTTGTAAGAAATTATACACAATCTAATGATGCATCTGTTAGTGTTGATTCTGCAGGGGAGTATAGTTTTGTCACATCATACTCTTCAAATGACGGAGATATAGTCGGTGGACATTGGACATGTGACGCGGAGTTATAAAAATGGAATATAAAATATTTGCTAAGACAGACGAGAACGGAAACATCATAGAAATTAAAACCAAGCCATTTGTTAAAGGTGAAGGCTGGACAGAGATAGGAACGCAAGCAGATCGGCATGTATCTATTAGCCTAACCGATGCAGATGGAGTTTATAAATATAAACTTGAAAACGGAGTAAAGAAAGATAAGACATCAACTGCCGTTAATAAAGATAAACTCAAAATTCTTAAATTAAAAGCGGTTCAGCAGATTAAAAAAAAAACTTATGACCTAGCCATTGAGCAGATTAAGCAATCATTAAAATCTGGTGAGGATACACTAATAGCACAGATAAACGCTTGTACTACCTTAACACAATTAAAAGCCTTGAAGGATGAAAGATAATGGGTGATATATCAGAACATTTCAGCCGTAGAGAAATCCAATGCAAATGCTCCAATGATTGTGGGTTTGACACTGTAGATGAAAGACTGATTAGAGCAGCAGAACAGATCAGAGGATTTTTTAATCGGCCTATGATAGTCCATAGTTCAAACAGATGCTATGCTCATAATATGGCAGTAGGTGGAGCTAAGAATTCACAGCATCTACTAGCAAAAGCTATGGATTTCCATTTGGCCGGAATGAACAGCCTAGAAGATAATGAACGGATCGCCAGGTGGATAGATGAAAATGTTTTAACTGGTACTGGTGGTATCGGTATTTATGAGAACTTCATTCATATAGATGTGAGATGGCAAATGGCAAGGTGGCATGAAGATGGCTAAAGAGTGCCTAGTATGCCAGGAGCGTGACAAAGAAATTAAACGTATACTTGGATTCTATAAAAAGGAAAAAAAGTATTGGAGGATATACAATATATCCGCTACCAGCTTATTAGTGATAATAGCTTTACTAGGCCCAGACGGCCTTCAATTTGTTTTAGATGTAATAAAAGGAATAGTTGAATGACAATTGACAATAGAATACTCGGCTCAATAGCAGGGGTAATACTCGCAGCGATAATAGGACAGATACTATATATGATACGTAAAGACAAAAAGAAAATTGAATCAGACGATAAGGAAAACAAGGACGCTATCTTTGGAAAGCTCAGAGACTTAGTAGGACATATCCAAAAGGTTGATGATAACCAAAGAGAGTTAAAAGATATGGTGCTTAAGGGCTTTGGTGAGATAAAATTGTACATGGCAAGTCACTACACCACTAAAGACGATTGTAGAAGGAATGAGGATAAGCACGATAAAACACATGAAGAAATATTCAAGCGTATAAACGAGAAGTGATGCATGTTATAATTATATGTCTTGTGTGTGCAGTGATGATTCGAAGCGTCACTGCCATCTTTTCACATAAGGCATATCTTACATACAGGACACAATCAATGAAAAAAATAAATATATCTACAAAGAAATACCCAAATACTTTTACAATAGTTGACGAAGAAAATTATGTTAATTTAAATCAATGGAAGTGGTATTCACATGCAAGAGGGTATGTATATAGAGATACACAAAAAAATAAAAAGAAAACACGCATTTATATGCATAGATATATAATGAAACCTCAAAAAGGCATGGAAATAGACCATATAAACCATAATCCGTTAGATAACAGAAAGTCTAATTTAAGAATATGTGAACAAAGACAGAATTCAATAAATAGAAGATCAATTAGGGGTAAGTCAATATATAAAGGTGTGTATTGGCATAATCAAATTAAAAAGTGGCATTCATCAATTAAAGGTAAGAACAGAAAGATAAGTCTAGGATGCCATGAAACGCAAGAGGACGCAGCCAAAGCATATAATTGTGCCGCTAGAATATTACATGGTGAATATGCTTACTTAAATAAAATCAAGGAAATAAAATGAAAAAAGAAAACGTAAATCCAAAGGGTCGTAAATTTCTAGCTATGATATGCGGGTTAATTTGGGGTGTGCTTTACTGTATAGCCTGTGCTATTGAGAATAAGCTAATAGAGCTTTCACCTTTTGCAATAGTGATCGCTTCTTTATTTCCAGCTTATATGGGCTCTAATGCCATTACTAAAAAGAAGGTTGAAAAATGACCGCTTACACTATTATTTTAACTGCCTTAGTGGTATTATATATTGCTTATCGTTTATATAGTTTTATCAATGATAAAGATAAAAACAGAGAGCAAAGAAAACAAATGACTAGCCGGATTAATACGCTAGAGGCCGAAGCAGCAGAACTTAGAGAGGTAATTAACAATGGAATTAAAGAGAGTAATAATATTGCTAATGATGCTACTGCCGCTATCCCTGGTGGCTCAGAAGTCGGAAGCCTGGACGAACTCTAGAGAACTACAGCCAGAAGTCACAACAAACCAAGACTATAGAGCCTGGAATAGTTTTAAATATCTTATTAAAGATGGAATGTTCTATACTAAGGATATTAAAACTCTAAAGGCTAAACTAGCACATTGGAATTATTGGTTTTATCCTCATCCATTCAAAAATCGTTTTGAAGATATTATGTTAGAGGAATTTCAAAAACAGCAAAATTTAATATATGAGCTGGAATTCATAGAGAAACGACACAACAAATATAAAAAACGTATGCGGATCCTGGTGGCTGTATCAGCTACAACAGCCTTTACACTCGGTTTATTTTTTTCAAGATAATCATAGATCCCGTACCTACATTTCATGGTTTGTAGGTAATCCCCCCAATGGCTGAGGCCGGGGGGATTTTTCACTAAATTTTTTTTTCTCGCACTATTTTTTTTCTTGACATCTGGATCTATTCAGTATATAATTATATACATAAATACTTAGGAGTGAGTTATGGAACCAGCACAAGCAATGAGTGAGTTACAAGCAGCCTATGATAGATTTAAAGAGTCTATCATTAAAGCAGATAGCAGGGGAGATGTAGCAGGGGATATTCACATGCTAGTTAACCTAAAAGCAGCTATAGTGGAAGCTGAAACAAGATTAAAAATAAAAGGGGAAATCAAATGAATGAAGTAATTACAATCACAGTAAAAGAGATCGGGTGGTTATGCTTTGGACTAGGCATCCTGGCAGTTATTATCTTCCTGGTTAAGACAACTATGGATGAACGAAAACAAGAAAGAGCATTTAAAAACAAAATACTTGTACTAAACAAAAAGATTAGGAGTCTATAATGAGTAAAATAATAATCGACATTGAAACTATACCAAACCAAACTTTAAAAGATGAACTTAAGCCAAAGTTTAACGAGTCTACAGTTAAGCTAGGCAACCTCAAAGATCCTGCAAAGGTAGCAGCTAAGATAGATCAAGCTAAAAAAGAATTTGAGTCCGGCTTAACTAAAAAGATGAGCTTAGAGTCTAATTACTGTCAGATTATTTCTCTGGGGTATATTGTACTTGACTTAGATAATAATGTAATAGGCAAAGGTGTTTTATTTGATCCTGATAGTGACAAACAAATACTAGAAGATTTTAGACCGCTGGCAGTGGGTAAACAAATAATCGGGTGGAATGTTAAAGGATTTGATATACCCATTATATGGAAAAGGAATTTATTTGTTAATAATTTTGCAATTTGGGATAACTACAGAAACGTAATTAATCCTTATAGAGATGATAACTGCATGGACTTAATGCATGTATTTAATAATAACGGCATGGGTAAAATGTCAGTTTGTGCGGATCTCCTGGGCATTGAGAGTAAAACTGGGATGGATGGCTCAATGATTTATGATGCATACAAGGCCGGAGAGTATGACAAAATCAAAGAATATAATATGCAAGATTGTGAATGTTGCCTAGAGATAATGAAGAGGATTCTATGAAAACCATTGATTTAGATGCCCTTAAACAGCCCTTTAAAGCCGTCCATTTCCGTCCTAAGACTTGTTATAACGGAAATCTATTACTATTAGCCTATTTGGATTCTAGAGACGTTATGAAGCGTTTAGACGATGTTGTGGGTTATGAATGGGCATGCGAGTATAAAGAGATAAAAGGGAATTTGTTTTGTGGAATCACTATAAATGGTATCACAAAATGGGACTGCGGAACCGAGAGCAACATGGATGCAGAAAAAGGCGAGTCCTCAGATGCCTTTAAACGTGCCGCCGTTCGGTGGGGTATTGGAAGGTATTTATATTACTTGCCCAAACTCCAAGCCAGGATTAACCCGAAAGGGAAAAATTACATAAACATACAGGATAAAGCAACGAAACAATGGGTAAAAGGATATTATGACGATCCGATTTTACCGGCATGGGCTTATCCGAAAGAAGAAAAAGAAGAAGGAGTGAAAATTGAAAATAAAAAAAATAACATCACAACATAGGCGAGATTATACCGCGATCATGGTATGTGAGTATTGCGGGCATGAACAAATTGATAATAGCGGTTATGATGATGCATATTACCATAAAAATGTTATCCCAAAAATGACATGTGGATCTTGCGGCAAAACGGCGGGAAAGGATTATAAACCAAAAACAACAAAGTACCCGGAAGGATACCAAGTATAAAGGAGAAATCATGAAATCAATTCAAAGTTCTTTTCAATTTGTATCTTTAATGTGTTTAATAATGTATGTTGATGATAAAAATATTTGGCATTTATTATCATTCTTAATATTTACAATATTTTCAACAATTGTTTTCATAATTAATTTAATAAAGGAGAAATCATGAAAGTGTTTAAACTAATGACAAAGAAGGTAAACCCGAAAACAGAAAAAGCCAACTGGCTTGAGATCGGGGTAATGTTCCAAGGTGAAAAAGGACTCAGCGGATATTTAAACAAT
>Ga0194002_1000006_pt1 | contig 22427 bp, 36 predicted proteins | sample FLT_89_MG_FD_140318 | JGI IMG/M metagenome (GOLD analysis project Ga0194002, IMG submission 140318) | Sediment microbial communities from the Broadkill River, Lewes, Delaware, United States - FLT_8-9_MG | ecosystem: Environmental > Aquatic > Freshwater > River > Sediment | place: USA: Delaware... | reverse complement strand
ATTAGTTTTTTTGCCACACTTTACGCATTGTCTCTGATTTCTATGTTTGAAATTTGTAAATTTTGTAAAAAATATATCTCCACATTTACACCTTATTTTAACTTTTTCAGACGCTTCATAAGTGTCTGATAGCATAACACAATCGTGAGACTCAATAAATTCTTTCACGTCTTTATAACTTAAATATTTTCCTCGCATTTTTCAACACCTACTTTAACAATTATAAACTTAGACTTTCCTTGTTAGCCTAAACATAATACTTTTAATTGTTTAGACACCTTGCATTTGCAAGTTCACCAAATTTGCATATATATGTTGCCATATAAAGGGGCAAGTTTTACCCATCTTGACTCGTAGTTTTGACCAAAAAACGTTGGCGACAACTTATCTTTTTTATCCATAATCTGAGACTTTGTTTCGCCACGTCCAAAAGAGGTTGCTAATTGCCAACCGCTTCCTAATACTAGTTTACCTTTTAACTCTGCCATTTCATCTACCATTTTAACACTTCTATTAAATTCATCTGACCCACGATATCCCGAAGTGGTCAAGAACGCAATTTGACCGTTTAATTCTTCAGGATTCACCGCCGCTAATTTACCTATGGTACGTCTCGGAACGTTAACAATTGGCTCCAGGACGTCCATGAATAATTCCTTTTGTAAACCCTCGGTTTCCCGATATTTTAATTTGGGATTAGACTATCTCTTCATCCTTAGCATAACCTATTAGGATGTTCGGCACTTCCACTTAAAGAATTTCACCTTAAATGTACGGACTTCATAATCCCTAAGGATTGTATGTCCTAGTCGTTACACCTTCAAAAATCTTTCGATTTAAGCTTGGCACGATATTGACTTAACTGCATAATTATATCATAAAAAAAATAATAATACAAATATTAGTTTTAGTTGTTCATCGTTAGCCCCATTATGGGACACCCTAGATTTCTAGGTTCACCGAATTTTCACTTGCATATTACTACACAAGGCAACAAATTATTTTATTGTTTAGTAGTGCGGCTTCCTCAATCATCAAACGCTTACGTCTTGCACCTTTCGTGGACTGGTGATTGGCTAATATTCCTATTAAACCACCAGAAGTAAAATTAATTTCTGCTGTATCTTTTTGAAAACTAGCTTTAGTAATTTCATCCTTCATTAAAGGATAAAACTTAATAATTTCCCTATGTTTTTCTTCCATTAGTTTAGACGCATTTTCTCTTGTTTGAGCCGTCATAGACAGTTCTATATCAGGATAGAAAATAGCACAATGATATAGTGCCATTAGTTCTATTAGCGTTTTTCCGTACAACATTGTTATCCTAAAGGTTTTTTATCCTTTAGTTCTCATACTTGATTTAATATGAGTTCAGCATACATCTTCATCCTATATAAAGGATGGCGGGCACTCTTGGGTAGATTATATTTATTCACTACCTATGCGTTACGATGCTTATTAGCCTTTAGCAATCTAATAAGTTATCTCGGTATTATCATCTCAGACTTTTACCGATATTGCCCGCTTTTTCTTACTATGTCACCATAATAAGGAGGCTACAAATTAACCTCTGGGAAAAACACCATATAAAGAAACAAACCTAGCCAAACCTCTTAAAAATACTCTTTGGTCTAAATCTAACTTGATTCCTCCTTCTTCTGGAGTAATCATGTCATACCATAAATCTATATTCCATCTAAAATAACTAACCAAATCAACATACTTATCCAAATTCCTAGTAAAAGCATCTACTTGTTGATTAGATTGTGATTTTACGGCTGTATGTGAATCTGGACTATATATATTGGTTTTTAACATATCTTTATATTTACTATTAGCACCCCATAATTTACTCATTTAAATCACCATCCTGAGTAGGGTCTAAGAAATCAAATCTATCTTCATATTCTTTCTTTCTATCATCATAAAACTTCCATATATCTTTATATTCACAATGCGGTAAACCTTTTAAATCACGAATATAGTTAATATAACATAATAATATAAAATCAGGCATGTCCTGAGGTTGACTTTTAAATTTTGGTAAAATAGGTATTATGTCAACTGCTTTTTCAACAGACCTAACTAACTGTCCAAATGTTGATAGACCATCTTGTAAATCTGATGCAGACAATTGTGATGGATTTATTTTAGCAGCGGTCGCAGCGTCTTTTGCAAGAGCCCCCCATTTTTTAGCATCTTCAACCTGATTCGATGCCGCAGCAATTTCTTCTTTAACACTATATCTAATATATTTCAACAGTGCTTCTGTATGCATAGCTGTTTTTTCTAAATAGTTATGTTTTAACAAATGATACTTTCTTTCAAAAGCCTCATATTCTTCGGGCTTATACCCTCCACCCCACTTTGTAATAATTGCGGGAGTTAACTCAAAATCTTGAGATGCTTGGAAATATGTATCATAGTTTAATGTTGCAGCCCCTGGAGGCTCCATTCTAGAATCTTCCCATGTAAGATATTTATGCTGTTGAAGTCCTATATTTTTCATATATATTCCAAAGACTTCTCCGCCTTTATCAACAGACTTTTTCCATGAAGAATATAAAAATGGTTTATCTATCATCTTTAATACTTTTTTAAGCTTATCAGATGATATAACACCTTGATTGTTTGAAATCATTTTTTTTAAACATCTTTTACAATATGGGATTTTTTGTGGTTCTGCACCTTTTTGACCATAATATAAATAAAAATTTCTATCTTTTTTTGTCTCTCCACATTCTTTACATGTAACTCTTCCTGCCATATATTTACTTTGTATGGGCACCTCGATTGTCTTTGGCACCTCAGGAAGTTTTTTCTTCTTCTTTTCTTCTTTTGCTTCTTCATTCATTTCTTCGTTTTTTTCTTCATTTTCTGTAGACATAATTCAACCTCCTACCTAGTTCTACTTTAAACGTTAGGCATTTTAGAGACGGAATATAATTTCTCTCCGTCTCTAATTATATATCTGTCTTGCAACTTGTTGTTTAAATATTCAATTAGTTCATCACTAGGATACATCCATTCACCATTGCTTCTTATCTTTTGAAACTTAATATGCAGTTGTTGTTCTAGTGTCCTACCTCCTGCAAAATATCCAAATAAATATAGTTTTTTAGGATGTCCTGTGCTTAATTGTTTAAGTCTTCTTTTTGGATTGTTTGAAATCCCTACTTTAATGTATTTGCCGTCACTGATAGCATATACATATTGCTCTTTTTTAGACATCAAGCTCATATCCTTTACCATTTTTAGGTGTTTCTTTTTCTTTCTCAGCATCATCTTGTTTTTCTACTTCTTCTACCTCAATCATTTTTCTCATAAGTTCATGTGCTTCTTCATCAGTTAGCTCATAATCTTCGTCATAATCTTCATCATAGTCTTCTTCCATATCTTCGTCATAATACTCTTCATCTTCATCATGCATTATACTATCTGATGCACAAAATCCGACTGGGTGACATAAGCCATCTGGATTGTAACCATTTTCAAAATCGTTTTGTGCCTGTTTGATTTGAATGGTTAACCTGTTTGTAATTACAGCCAAACTATGAATTATAACGTCAAGCAAAGCATCTCCGATTGGCATAAGATACTTATATATAAAAACTGCTGATAATGCTATTAATAAATATTCCACAATAAACACCCTTTCAACTTATATTATTTTTTGTAAATTCAAATTATATTCTATAGAAACCCATCCATCTTCAATAATTAATATTTTTGAAGAAGCATTAGATGTTTTTTGAATCTTTACGCTAAAATCATCTGGACCGCATATTGAGCCAAACTGTACACAATTAGCATTTATTCCAACATTTTTAGCTATGTTTGAATGCAGATGTCCTGAAATTAATAAATCAATAGGTTTTTTATACATTAGAAGATAATTCTTTAAGCTGTCTTCTAGCTTGCCTTTTTCCCATTGACCATGTACTCCTAAAACTTTTACACCGTCAACATCTGTATAATTTAACCTCTTGCAAGATTTAACATCAATATTTGGATTACCTTTTAATCTTACATCTATAAACTCATGTATTAGACGCTCTAAATTCTCTTTGTCTAATTCTCCTGCTTTAGTTTTTAAAGACCTGATTTCTGGGTGATTTCCTAGTGTGCTGTGATACACTACTTTTACATTTTTAGATAATTCATGTAACCATATTGATAAAAACTCAGACAGTTTAACAATGCTATCTATAACGCCAAATTCTGCGTTTAAAAGCTGATTAATATGAATTAACCCATCTATAGCATCTCCAAGGTTAAAAACGTGTAATTCGCCAAGCTCGTCTCTTTTAATAACATCTATTGTGTCATATAATATCTTCCACATACGAGCTTCAAATATTTCTGAATTATATCTGTTAATTATTTCATCTTCTAAACCTCTAACTAAAATAGTCTTACCAAAATGCATATCTGCTAATCCTAATATGCCACTTTTAGAATGCTTTCGTGCTTTTATTTTTTTAGGAATGCTTAATGGTTTAAGTGTTTTAACTGCGTTTTCTAATCTTTCAGCAATCAATTCAATTTTTGCAACACCTCTAACCCATCTTCTTCTTTCTAGGTTTTCTTGTTGCAATTTCATTTTTTCCTTTTGGAATTCAAACATTTTCTTATCTAGTTCATCTATTTTTTCTTGTGTTTGTTTGCTAATCATATTTTCTTGGGACGGCAATAACCCGTTTGCCTTTCTCCATCTTTTAAAATGTTGACGAAGTTCTTCTCCATTAGGATATCCTAGTTCAAGAGCTAGGTCTTCCCATGTCTTATTAATTTGCTTATTTTGTTTTTTTGTACACAAATCAATTGCAAATTTTTCCATTATATAGAGCCCCTCTCTTTTTAAATTCAACAATAAAAAAGGACACAGATACATACCCATGTCCTTTTATCTTATTAACAATTAATTATAAATAATTATGCGTTAACTTTTTCTCTTAAAATCTTAGAAAACTTGCATGCAACTCTCTTCTTAGCAGGAATTGCTATAGCTTCTCCAGTTGCTGGGTTAACACCCGCTCTTGCAGCTGAATCTTTAACGTCAAATGTTCCAAAACCTTTAATTGTTACTGAGTCTCCTGCAACTAAAGCTTCTGTGATACAATCAATGATACCATCTAATGCATAAGCTGCATCTTTCTTAGTACCTTCTGTTTTTTCTGCCATTCTTGCTATTAATTCTTTTTTAGTAACTTTATTTCCCATTATTACTTCCACCTTTCGACTTATTATTTTTATTTATGTAAAGCATATAAATGCTTTTACTCTACTTCTTCACTTAGTTTAACTGTAAGCGTAATGTTTTTACCTTCGAACTCTTCTAAGTAGTCCTTAAGGTTTTTTATTCCTAATTCTCCGAAATCCATTGTCATGTCCTCAGCATTTAATAAACCTGTCATTGCTAGTGTATGACTTTCTTTAATTGGTGATTTTGCCATATTATTCAACCCCTTTTCAAAAATTTGTATTGCGTTTATATTTATTATAGCATATAATATAAAGTTTGTCAAGTTTCTCAATTAATCTAGCAATTTAGCCATATCGGCAACTTCACTACGTTCACATTTTTCTAAATTAGCATATCCAAATTGATGATTGCCTTGTAATCTTCTTACAAGAATATCTAATCCATTATCTGCTTTAAATTTATTACTGTCAATTTGCTCAGTATCTCCATTAAAGAATATAACCGAATTTTCAGACACTCTACTTAAAATTAACTGAACTAGTGATTTGCTCATGTTTTGAGCTTCTGTACAATATATTATGCTGTTTCTAAAATCTCTTCCTCTTAAGAATCCAGCATGTACAAGCTCTAACTTACCGCTATTAATTAACATTTCAAACCCTATTTTATCTCCTACAAAGTCAGATATGATTTCAGCATAGACACTAAGTTTATCATTTAGTGTTCCTTTTAAAAATCCTACTGGTTCTGTATCTTGTGCCTCAACATTATTTCTTATCCATATAATTTTATCATATAGCCCTCTGTCTATAGCATCTAAAAAATATGCAAGAGCTAAATAGTCTTTACCTGTTCCATAGCCCCCACAAACCGTTTTAACGTGTGTATTTTTATCATGCAACATATCCATATAGAGTTCTTGATGCAGGTTTCTAGGTTTAACCTTGCCCACCTGCCTACTATTAATGGTGCTATATTTTAATTTTTTAAATCCTGCTTTTTCTGTCCATTTGTACTTATCAATAACCTTGCCATCATTGTCTTCTATTATAAGATATTGATTTTCTTTCAAATCCCACTTATTTTCTAGTTTTGTGTAAAAATCGCAAAGTTCCAAATCGCCCATCCTCACTACGTTGTAGCATTTGGGCATTCCCAATGAAATATCACATTCATTATATTCTTTTGTCGAAATTCCTAAAATTCCAGCTTTTATTTGCATCGCTAAATCATTCGTATATAATACTACATCTCTATCTTCTTCATGTAAATCTTTTGCAAATGAAAGTATTATATTGTCATTCTTTACCTTGTCCCATGTGGACGGTATTTCCGATGTAGGTGTTTTCATACTATAAGTTATATTCTTATCTTCTGACTCTTTTATTGCATTTCTTGCTTTCCTAGCTTGATACGCTAGTTCAGGATTTCTTCCTTTATTATGTATCTGATTGTCAAGTTCTTCCGCAACCACAGAGTGAATAATAAATTCATCTTCTGGGTTAATTCTAAAAATATTAGGATATTGCAATACTACATTTGTATCAACAACAAATTTGCCCATAAAATCATCCTTTTTATTTTATTTTTTGTTTCTGCGATTCAACCATCTGACATATCTGTCTTCTACATAGTAAGTTTTTGACTTAGAAGAATGGTCTTTATTACATACAACCAACCCTTGATATTTGCCTTTTAAATGCTTCAAATATCCTTTGTCTATAAGCCACTGCTTCTCTTCTTGCGTGATTTTTATCAAATACATCTTCCTTTCTAAAATTTTTTAACACCTAAAAAGCTAATAATAATCGCAATTTCCGACCATAATATGACGTTCCATTATAAACAAAAATTTTTAAGAAGTCAAGCTTTTTTATTATTTTTTAAATTTTTAAATAAGTCCTCATTCTTTTATTTGGTTTAAAACCGAATTGAGATAAACATAAATTATATAAATACCTAAAGTCATTATCTAAATTTTCCCTATCCGTAATCAAAGATAATAATCTGTCATCATCTATCCCTTTGTACTTATTAGAAAACAACACTCTATATTTGTTAGGTGATTTATATACTACGGTCTTTCCCAGACTTTTACCTTTAGACCCATAATTCATCACCTTTCTCAATCTGTTTCTCTCAACAACTTCTATATATCCTAATTCCTCGAACTTGTTAATTGTTTCCTTTATACACGTATTCTGCATTCCGCTCAAAGCTGTAAGAGTCTTAAAAGATACATAAAATACACCATTTTTATCTCCATAAATATTGCTCAAATACAACAAAGCTAATAAAACCTTTTTTGTCTTAGGAGTGCGGGCTTTATCTATCTCCCGCATCTCCTCTAAGTATATTGGAACCTCTACTTTATCTATAAAATTATAGTTTGACTCATATGCTTTTTTTATTAAATCATCCACAATAGAAACTGTTTTATGATAGTCTAACTTGTCAGTTTGTTCAGCAAGCAGTTTATCTATCGTTTCTTTTGCTTCTTGTTGACTCATACCATAATGTTTGTAGTATTTGGCAATGGAAAATACAAACCCTTTTAATGGAAGCTTCTTATCAAACCCGTTTTTAAGTACATTCTCAACCTTTGTCTTTTCATTAAACATTTAGCATTCCTCCATTTTATAGTACCTTCCTAAATACTCCATATCATGAAAATCTCCTGTTTCCACAGGCAATGCAATATTTTGCTCTTTATTTGTTGTTATGTTTTTAATTAATTCTTCTCCTAGAACTCCCCAACAAAAATTCTTAGAGTTCTTTGGGAATTTAATATAGCACAAATGTACCGCATAATTTGTAACCGCTCTCATGTCTATTCCTGTTGCATATAACATTTGTCGATACCTATCATAAACAACATCCCAATTAATTGTTGTATTGTCTATCATAAATTTTGTGTATCCTTCAAAAAACTCTTTATTATTATTGTAATCTTTTGCCATACGTTGCTGAGAAGCTAAATCCCTCATGGCTTTATTGAATTGATTGAATATATCTTCAACAACAATCAAGTCTTCATCTTTCCATTCAACACTCTTGTCAATCATATAAACACTTGTATCAGGACTCTTCCTTTTAAACCTAATGTCTCTTTCCCACTTTTCTATATTCCAACATAGGTTGTTTAAATTTGATTGAGTCTTCGCTAATTTCTTTAATTTAGCATAATAGTCTCCTGCGTACTTCATAAAATAAGGCAATGGTCTTGAAAACTTGGAGATGCTATATGGTATATTCCATCTAAATCCTGTCTTCGCAAAATCACATTTATTGGACTATATCTTCATCCTAGATTGACTAGGAGCTTTGCACTTCGAGTGGTAGCTTATCATCCACCCTACTCTACTCCCTTCCACTATTAAAGTGTGGTTTCGATAGTCTCTTGACTGGCTTAACAACGTTTTATTATTAAGATTAGCACAGGGTTGGGTTGTGTTCCGTTCCCTGTTAGCATAACTATTAATGAACCATTTCCTGTTCAATCTATACGTTAGCTACACACCCTTAAGCAATAAGGTTCACAAAGTTTGTACCAAGATGTTACCATCAAGGAGAGACCAATCTTGCGAAGAATCTCTTTCCCATTAATAACAGACAATAAATCAATATATCCACCATACTTGGCTTTTTGTTTATCATCCTTTGTTTGTTTATTTAAATAACACGTAGCCACATTGCTTATTTCACCGATTCTATTATCTAAAGACATCAACATATACTCTAAAACAGAATCTTTATTATATGGCTTTTCTATAGCTGTTATTTTATCATCTACATCAATTACTATTGGCAAGTTGCGTTGAACACCTTTTTTCATTATTTCATTATCGGTAACGAACAAAAGGTCTCCCATGTTAATCCATACTTTCATATGGCATAGACTATATCTTCACCCTAGTAGGGTGGATGGCACTTCCAAACAAGGAATTTCACCTTGAATGTACTCCCTTTCGGGATAGTCGTTGCACCTTCCTCTTTCGAGGCTTGGCACAGGATTGGATTTAGCCGAACTAGTAATCTTCCCCTGTTAGCACGTTTGTTAACGCACACCCTATTTTTATAGGTTCACCATCAGTTTCAATCAACATTACTGCTGAAAGCGACAAATTTTATCGAAATCGCAACCATTCAACCTACTCATTGTTATATCATAAGCATTCAACATACATATATTCTCTAAATGCCCTAAATACTTAACAATGTCTTTATTGTTAGTCTTGTTTAAAATTACATGCTCAGATGGGCATATATGAGGGTTTCTATCAATTAAATATTCTTCCCTATTTAATCCGTAAGCATAAAACTCCCCCTCTTTTAAACTGCCTTTAACTTCCATTCCTCCTGCGTACTCCATCAACATTATCATGTCAGGAATTGCAATCTTGAAACATCCATGTATCCATATCTTGCCTATCTTCAAATCATTAATATATTTCTTTAACAATGAATATAGAAAAGCTTTAACCTTTACATCTTGTAACATATTAGGATTTAATAATATAGCATTCATATACTTATTGTTTGAAGCTGTATCATTAGAGTGCATTCCTAAAAACTTGTAAATATACAACGGGTCTCCACTCAATATCTTATGTATCCAATTCTTACTATATTCAGCCATAGCTATCATTTCATCTTTGTTAATACTAAGCGTCTGTAAATACTGATAATTAACTCTAGTATAAATAGGCTCTTCTTCAGTTCTAAAGTTCCATTTGGCAACACCTAAGCAATGATTATATTCTTTGAATTTAGCTAAGTAATTCTGCCAGTCGCTGTAATCCTTATTCTTCATAAAGTATTTGTATCCTTTATACATACTCTTTGTCCAGATACAATCTATATCAGATACTAAATGCTCTTTTCCCCATATGTCTTTTATATGAGTGATACCCTTTTCAGCATAAAACTTTTTAAAATCAACCTCTATACTTAAACCCTTAATATATGGCATTCTTAACATGTACACACATGGTGTCTTCCTAGTTATCCCTATGCCATCAGCCCATTTTTTAGAAATATGGGGGGCGTGCATACCCGCTCCGTCAGCAGGAGATATATTTACATCTTGAATGCCCTCTTTTATTATCTTCTTAGTTCCTGTAACAACTTCTTTTGTTTCTGGATTTGTCCATTCATACTCTTCTTCATCTACATACTTTATATTCTGGTTTGGTATTGTTGTTTCATAATCATCTATAATTATAATATATGGTAATTTGTCCTCTAGCATAAAACAAGAGCTGAACATTAATCCTCTATATGCCGTGTATTTACTAATAACTGTTTTTTCCATGTCTATATCCATTGTTATGATTTTATCTACTGCATCTTTAATAGAACTGTCAATAAAACCAATGATTCCATTCCTACACATAGAAGCCGACCGTTCAGTAAAACAAAAATGTTGATTATTAATGTAAAACCCTTCTGTTAATAATTTTCTTAAAATATCTTGCTTAGTATGATACCCTGAGCAATCTACAAACACGATATAAGGATTGAACACTTCTTTATTGCCAGTGATATTCCTTATATGCCTAAACATCATGTTGTCTGACTGTTTAATGTATTGTCTTTTCTCAGTCTCCATATCAAGCTGTAAATTATAATCATTAGATACAATATAGCCAACACCAAACTTTCTAATTACATATAAATCAGGTGACATCTATATTCACATCCTTTATAATTTTAGTATTATATCATCATAATTATCTATAGTCACATTTACATAACTATCGACATTATCAAACAATGCACTCCCCAAATCACAATCCCCTACAAACCAATCATCTACGCCATTGCTGTTTTGAAAATTTAGTTTACCATAAGCTTCAAATATTTTTTGCCATTTTTTATCCCTATCGTTGAAAACTTTTATCTTTATGTAAACCTCAAAGTTGTTTGATGTCTGATATATTCTGTTTAAAATAGAGCTGATATCAGTCATTTTAATAAAAGCTGTCCTTGTATCAAAAATTCCGTAATCCAATGTTCGTGTCTTATTGTCAATAATAATAAGCTTTCCCTCATATGAATGTTTCTCAACGGGCTTCTTATTATACAACAAATCAGTAATCACAATCTCTGTACAGTTATTTCTTTGACAAGTTTGCATTGGTATTCCTCCTTTTATTGTTATTATTCCCTACTTCACCCTACTATTACATAATACCACATTTGGTCAATTTTGTCAATAGATATTATGTAAATTAATAAAAAATATATTAATAATATAAAAAACCTTGAAACCCTTTATTCATGCGGTGGTGAATTTATGCAAATTTTTTGCATGAAATCTATTCTATGGGTGGTGAATTCATGCAAATTTTTTGCATAAATCTACCACTATATATATATATAATAAAAGGAAGGAAAAAATATGAATAATTACAAGCAATCCGTGCGTAACCCGCACGGCTTTTACATCTTCAACAATTAAATATTGTACGAATCTGTATTTCGATATTTAAACTTATAAGTCATCAATTTGACAAAATCCGAAACTGTGATATAATATAATTGACTCAATATGAGTACAAATAAAAAGGGAGCGTGTCCATATGTCTAAAAAAGTTCAACTTGCAATAAACGAAGAAGAAAGTACATTTTTAACAGACTTCTTTTTACAATTATATCCACTTGTAAATATTGAAGATGAAAAAGAACAGATTTTAGCAAAAAATTTAAGAGATAAGATTGTTGAAGCTTATGCCGAAGCCGAAGAAGTTATGGAATCAGAAGAATCAGAAACAACAGAAACAGTTGAGACAGAATCTTTATGTGACTGTGAAAACTGTGACTGTCCTTGTTAGAAAGAGGTAATTATGCTATCTAATATTAACCCGAATATTGAACCAAAGATTAACCACTCAATGATTAAACCATTAAAACAAGCTTTTAATAGAACACCAAGTTTTAAAAATTCTATTCATAAAATGTTAGCTAAATCATCAACAAAATCATTGGCTGATAAACTAAACATCAATAGAAGTAAAAGAAAGAAAAGAACGATTGTTCCAGATTTAGACGGTAAACCTTTAGAATGGAATTTACAGTTTCAAAATTACTTAAAAGATATTGAAGAAGTAACTGGAAGAGAAATTCCAACTAAACAAAAGAAACTTATTAAAACAGCTTTAACTACAAAAAAATATTATAAATTAAGTCCCCATAAAAGTAAGGAAAACAGGTCTAAATATTCAAGAAAAAGAAAACATCTTATATCTGAGTGGGAGCAAAAAACTAACCAAAAATGGCCAGTATATGATAAAGCACTTATGTCTAAAAAAGGTAAACTCGTACGGATGGAAGGTGCAACATATGACTGCCACCATATTATTTTGTCTTCGTGGGGAGGAGATGCTGAATGGTGGAACATGCATCCTGCAAGATTCCCAGATGAACATCAACAAAAAATCCATAGCAAAGGCGGATTGTGTAGTAAAATATTTGGTAAAGGAGGCAGTTAAAGATTATGAGTGTTGAGAAAATATGTGAAATTTGCGGGACAACAAAAGGTCATATATTGACTCCCAGATGTAAATTTAATATGTTTCTATGTACAAAACACTATGCACAGCTACAAGACCACGGAAAAATCACAGACCATACGTCGTCAACAAAGTTAGACAGATATAGTCCAAACCCTATTAGAAAAGTCGGAGATGTAGTGTATATAGGTATTGACAATAACAACGGAGAAATTATAGAAGCAATGGTAGACATAGAATGTATTAAAAAAATTCAAGGGATTAAATGGAGACTTTCTAGTTCAGGATATGCCGTAACAACGTTGTCTAGAAAAACAGTTTATATGCATAGACTTATAAAAAACATCCCAGATGGTCTAGTAGTAGACCATAAAAATAAAAATAAATTAGACAATACTAAAAACAATCTTAGAATTTGCACTCCACGTCAAAACTCGATGAACTCTAAAATACCATCAAACAACACCACAGGTATAAAAGGAGTATCTTGGATTGCAAGAATAAATAAATGGAGAGCTTCTATTAAAATTCACGGCAAATTTAAACATTTAGGATATTTTGAAGATAAAAACATGGCTCACAAAGCAAGGTTAGACGCAGAACATTTTTATTTTGGAGAGTTTATGCCTAATAATAAATAATATTTTTATCAACTTTAAATAAAATCAAAAATTAAAAATAAAAACACTATATAATGTAGTGTTTTTATTTTAAAAAATATTGCCTATACTATTGACAAAGTACAAAATGTATGATACAATTGATTTTGAAAGTTAATCAAGCAAGTAAAAATAAAAAAATAAACAGAAAGGAGAATGTCAAATGTCAAAAAAACAAGTGTTTAAAACAATCATTATCGCTTTATTAGGTGTTTCTGTTCTAGGAGCAGCAGGATTTGGATTAGGAGTTCTTGATTTGAAGATGTCTAAATTCTTCGGTGTTAGAAGAGCAAATATCAAAAGGGAAATATTCAAAGAGAATAAAAGTCATGTCGAAGGTATGATTTCAGACCTTGCAAAGTTTAAGTATGAATATGAAACAGAAGAAAACGACATTGCTAAACAAGCAATTGAGAACTTAATTAGAGACAGATTTGCTAATTTCGATTTAGACAATATTGATAATTATGGATTAAAACAATTTCTAGTCAGTATCAGAGGTTATTAAAATTAAAATTGGAGGGTATTATGAAAAAACTTATTGTATTGTTTTTAGCAATTTGTACGGTATTTGCTTTGACAGGATGTGTAGATGAAATCCAAAATGTAGAATCAAAACAACAACAACAAACAAAAGAATTAATGACTGAAATGGATAACCAAATTGGACTTCCTAATATTCATAACTTCTTTGAAAAGAAAACAGCTAAACAAATTTTTGAACTTAGAGATGATAGTAAATTAATCACGTACGCATATTTTCAAAACCAATTCACAGGCAAATTTACTTATCTTGGACAATGTATAGGATTTGGATTGCCGTACTCTGTACAATATACCAGTCCTCAACAATACACAGGTGTTAAGACGGAAAGAATATATAGTTCGGCTGTTAGCGACGCTTATTCTTATGAAGTAATGCCTCAAGCAGACCCTAATGGTCTTTATATGCCTGAAGGATTATCTGCAACATGGTTAGTGTATATTAACCCTGAAACAGGTAAAAATGAAGTAATATACACAGAACCATCAATTGTTGTGACTCAATCTCCTCTTCCAAGAAGATTAGTTGAAACATGGAGTCTTGGTGACAATTACCCTGATGGCAAATCTAAAGCTAATACTGAAATAAAATAATAAAAACAACTAACTCAAACGCACTAGTGTCGCAATAAATACTAGTGCGTTTTTAATTAAAAAATACTTGACAATACTTATTTTATATGTTATACTATTTATAGTAAAAATACTGTTTAAAGGAGGATTTATGAAAAAATTTTTTAAAAAATTTCAAAGAACCTTTAAAGATTTTAAATCCATAATAGTAGACATTGTTTCAGTCTCTATTGGTATCATGTTAATAATGGCTTGTATTATTGTTGGAGCAGTATGCATACTGTTCATGGTGGGATGCTTCATAGCAATTATATTAGCTATGTTGTCACCCGTGTTATTACCTATTTGGTTAATATGGGGGTAGCTTAATAAATAAAAGGAGGGTAATATGCATTATCTATCGAATAAATTTAAAGTAACAAAGATATTAAAGAGAACTCAAGCAGAAGGTTTAAAGCTCGTAAAAGAGGGCGATGAAATAACTATTTCAATACAATTTAAGAAGCGAGGTTCTGATAATAACCACAATTGGAAAAGACCTCTGGTTAGAGTAGCACATAATAATAAAACATATGTTAAAGAATTTTCTACATTTACTAAGGCAATAACACATTTTGAATTAGAAAGGATTGATTAAATGTATTTATTTTTTAAAAGTTACAACACATCACGTGGCGGATTAGGTGCAAGTATAGATGTGATGGACTTTGATATGTTTAAGAAAGATTTTAAAAAAGGTAAAGAATATTCCGAAGCTTACAGGTATGCTAAAATAGGTGGGGCAACTAACCATTTTAGATATATGAGTCTAAAAGAGTTTGAAGAGATATTTAAAGAAGATATGTTTTTTACACCTGAACAAGTTGATGACATGTTTAAGAAAGAGATAGCTGTTAAATATGGCAAGAAATATAAAGAGCAGGCTAAAAAGCAAAAATTACCTGCAATTAAAAAGAAAGACCTTATTATAGGTGGAGTATATAAAAATGAAAATGGTAATCATAAATTATATCTTGGTAAATGCAGACGAACAACAGAATGGTTTGCAGAAGTAGGTTATAGGTGGAATTATGATAAGAGCGTGATAAGCCGTATAGAAATAGATGATGGGTATTATTGCAATGATACTTGGGGAGAGTATTATGTGTGGGTGGATGGTAGGCTAAACAAATCTGTTAGCAAACTTGTTGAATACACAGGCAAAAAGATTGATGTTGAAAACGGCATTTTTGTGAAAGAATATAGTAGTAAAAGAATAACTTTAACTTTAACAGACTATTTAAAAAATCAAAAGGCACAACTTGAAGAGACTGAATAAATAAAATAAATAAAAATAAAAGGAGGATTATTATGGAAAATAATAAACCAATTCAAATCAAAAGAAGTAAAAATGCAGACACTAGAACTTGTGACTGGAAAAATGTAGACAAAGAAACTCTTAAACAAGATAGCCTACAACATATCAATGATGTTAGGAAAGGTATGCAATACCTAGCAGACCAACTTGTATTCGCAGGTTGCCAACATGACCATACTAAAATCAACGATTTAGACTATTTTCACGAATGCTTTAAAACAGGATTTAAAGATGATGGCTGGTTCATAAATCATCAGAAAACAGAAAGACACCACCTTAAAAAAGAAGAATATATTCAAGGTGATGTTAATCTTATTGATGTAATTGAAATGATTGTAGACTGCGTTATGGCTGGATTAGCTAGAAGTGGTGAGTTCAGAGAAGAACCAATCCCTGAAGGTCTCCTACAAAAAGCTTATGAAAACACAATTCAACTAATGCTTGGTAAAGTGGAGGTCGTTACAAATGATGTTGAGAAAATGGAAGAGAAAAATACAGAGACCAAAAATAAAACAGAATAATCAAACCATACAAAAGATAGCAGTTTTTAAAACCATCCACGGAAACATATTTAAATGTCTCTGTGGATGCATGGTTTTTAAAATAACCTATCCATATAAAGGTGATAGTGATTATGCATTAAATTGCATACAATGCGGTATGTACTGCGGTCACAAAACAAATTATGCTAAAATGTATTTAAATAAATATATAAACCCTGAAAGGTTGTGATTTTTATGAATTGGATTATGGCAATATTGTTTTCTTATGTAATAAGTTATCTGTTTTTTAGATATGTGCTAAACGGTGAATATCATGAACTAACAGAACAAGGTAAGGTAGTAGTGTTTGTAATGTTTATTATTCCTTTTATTAATGTTATTATGGTAGGGGTCTGTGTTATAGAAACATTGTTCGCATGGTTAAAAGAAATAAACGCAATAGATAGGTTTCTAAGATATTTATTTGGAATTAAAGATGAAGAGCAAAATGAAGAGAAAAATGAAGAGCAAAACAGAGAGGATGATAATAATGAGTAAAGAGAATATGGACACATACAAAGCAATAGATATATTGTCTGACCTTGTATCAAAACTTTATAAACAAACAACTACAATCGCTCAAGAACAATCTAAAATATCCGTTATCTCTGTTCAACATTTAGAGGCTATAAAAACCCTCATAGACAATCATAAAGAACTTAGAGACGAAGTAGTCTCCTTAGCTCAAGAGTCCTTTAAAAGAGACATCCTTTTGGCTAGACTTGAAAAAGAAGTTGAATATATGCGGGATAATATATCCAAGGGCAATAAAGATGAAAATCCTTTTGGTTCAACAGAAACTTTTTTGACGTAGAGGATTAATTAAAATAATAGGAGGGCTTTATGCACAAAATTAAAAAAATAGGTCGGTTTTTATATCAACATGCAGAAACCACAAGTGAGAAAATAGCAATGACTATAATGTATCTCCTTATGTTACTGCTAGTGTTAGCCCTGACATATATGTTCATAGAAAAGTGCCCTCCTAAAGGTACTGAAAAAGTTAAAACCATTAAAATATATGATGTTAGAATTGTTAACGACTCATATTCAACTAGTTACTTTATTGATAATAGATATATACCTAGGTTCAAAACAACTATCTATAGAGCAAACATTAAACAACCATATATGGAGATTTATAACGATTATAATATATACCCCATATACGGTAAGGTATATTTCAATAGCACATCTAATAGAAAAGGGGCTCGCTTTAAAGTGTATTTGCCCAAAGAGTACAGGATTAATTAAAAATAGATGAAGGAGGGTTCAATGCTTAGAAAAGTAAAATGTTCTAAATGCCTTATCCCTATGTCAATAGAAGATATTATGCATTGGTATCGCTATGGAACTATATGTTGTGATAGTAGAGGAACACCAGACAACATGTGCGGATGTATGGGGATGCCTATAAATCCACCAATTTGTATTAAATGCTTAGAGGTGATTAAATGAATAAAAGACAGTATAAAAAACATTTGTTAAAATAAAGATAGAATTGCAGCCATCAGATATACATAGACATGACAAATAGCTATGCTATAAATTTAGGAGGTAGTTAAATGAAAACACAACAATTTAGTTCACGGTGGTGGAATATTGATTCGCCAGAAGGGGCATTGCGTGAAGCAAATAGAGAGTTTGAAAAATGGTCTAATGCTAATCCAACACATAAAATATGCCACATGGCAACAAATATGATTAAAGGTAAAGGTATGGTAAGAGATAGCGTTGTCTGGAAAGCATTGATAAATGTGACGTATGAGGAAGGGGAGGAAAATGTTTAAAATAATTTGTGGGAATTGTAACAATACTATGAACCTTCAACCAGAAAAGGGTGAAGAACTAGATATAGAAAAAGACGCTTATTATGCGTCTAGTGTTAATGGGACTATTACCCTTTGGCAAGAACACGATGTGGTAGGCTTTAGCTGTGATAAGTGCGATAATAGTATTTATACTTTTGTTTAATTTAAAGGAGAAAAAAATGAAGAAAATATCCGAAGAGATGCATTTAGAAAAGGAATGGTACAAAAAAGCAGAAAAAATAAAAATGGGTGAATTAGACTCATTTGTAAATAACCTTATAGGCGACTATGAGCATGATTATGGAACTATTGTAAAAGCCATGTGTGCAGGCATGATGGCAACTATGAGTGCTATTAATAAGAGTAGCCAAGGTGGAATTACAGGGTTTCAGGCAGGTTGCTTAATGTGGGAGGTAATAAGACAGCTAAATATGATGAATAATAAATGTGGGATGAAACTTGTCGATTATGATAAAATGCTTTATCCACAATATAAACAAAGCTTTGAAAAAGAAATTAGCCTCGGTGTATGGGAGAATCTGCAAAAAGAAGCACTTGCAAATTTAAATAAAAATGAAGAGTTTGTAGACGAGTTTGTAGACGCAAAGGTACTTGAACACTGGAGAGGGATAGTTGACGGAAAAGTACCATTTGGATATAGTGTAGATGTTGTGGATTAAAAACAATGATAGATGTGCTTGATTTGTTAGATTTGTTAGATTTGTTAGGGCTCCTTATTTGCGATATAAGGGGTTCTTTTTTTGTTGGATGGTAATTTGGTATTGTAGGGGGGGAGGGGAGTAGGGGAGTAGGGGTTTTTTATTTTTTTGGTTGGGCTATGGCATGTGTTGAAGTGGAAGTACCATACACAAAAATAAAGAACAAACGTTCGGTAAATTTGGAAAATAGGGGTATGTCGTTTTTTGTCGAATAATGTCGTTTTTTGTCTTGCATAAAAATTCATAAATTATGCATAAAAATTCATTGCATAAAAATTCATAAATTATGAATAAAAATTCACTAAAAAAACATAAAAAAAAGAAGGTTTCAACCTTCTTTTTTTTCTTCTATAAATTCCACAATTTCTTGATATAGTGCCATTTTGCAAGCGGTACACGTTGAAACATGCCTCAGACCCTCTAGTTTGACTTTTAAGAGGTCTAAAACCTCTAGTAATATAAATTCACCTTTGCCCATCAAACCCTCCTAAAATCGAATTTTAAACCCTTAAAGGGTGTATCTATCCTAATGGATAGATACTACAACATCTTTAAATCCGTCGATGCAGTTTCTGCATTCTACACAAGCACCGTCGCACCCTATAAAGCTTTTGTTTGTGTCTATAACCTCTTTAGGGTTTTTAGTGGTTATATGATAGATTTGGAATCCTAAACCCCTCAAAACGTGTATTTTATCCCTTACTTGTTGTTCTTGATTTGGTACACTAGATACCATAATATTAAGGTTTGGAACGCTTTTAATCTCGTGGTAATGGTCTAGTATCAAGGAATAGGCTTTTGTGTATGTATAAAATTTGATTTGGTCGAACTCTTGCATAACGTCCAACCAATCAAGAAGATATTTTGCATTATAGAAGTCGCCTTCAACGTGCAACCTAACAACGGCTTCTGTATTTTTCTTTTCGCATTCTTGAAGGTATTTTGTTAAGGCTATTCTTAACAAGTCCTTGAAGTAGGCTTGTTGACTCAATAGCAGGTGTTTAATTCTACTGTTAACTACATTGGTACGCCAATAGTTCTTCTTGTTGTAACAATAGTTGATGCAGTCGCCACAATTATTACAAAGGCTTGTAATTCCTAGCTTGAACACGTCAAAACCATCTATAAACAACAATTTTTGAGTTGCAGAACCTAACAGACTAAAGCTTGCAATTTGAGAGGCTGAACCCTCTTTATTTAATTTGATGTTGCTAGTGGATAAGTTTATATTTAAGTCTTTTAAGTCGTTGATACTCTCTATTATAGCCTTTTTTTGAATACTTCCATTTTTGTTTACGTGAATAATTGTTTTCATTTTAAAAACCCCTTTAATTTTATTTTTTTTGTCTTCAAACCTGCTACCCCGAAGGGCTAAGGGCTATTTAATAGCCCTTATAGTCCAAGCATAAGACAACTTTCGTGTGGTCTTCTCTTCTACTATTACTTCGTGAATGTAGTTTTCAACGTCCTTTGTCAATTTGGTGCACTTTCTCAAGTCTTCCAAACTTAGCAAGTCTTTTAAATCTTCATTATAAGTTTTTGTTACTCTTAAAGTCTTCACAAGCTTTATTTGACTTGTAAATAAGTCTTTTTCCCTTCTGTTCTCAAACTCTTCTTGTAAGAGTTTTATTTCTTCTTTTACTCTTTTTTCCTCTTCTTTTGCCTTTTGGTATGCCTTTACTAAAACATTGTTTGACATTTGGTTTAAATTCATTTTTAAACCCTCCTTTTAAAATATTTTTTTGTCAACGTTCTAACTTGCTGTGTTGCTGTGTTTCGGTCTTGCTAACTCTTATATTAAAGGATTGTCAATACTTTGTCAAGTGTTTTCTTTTCAGCCTCTGGAACCCTTGCCACGCCTAGCTTTCAGAGGTTTTTCTGCCATATTTGAAAAAAACAATTTAAAAAAACAAGCAAAAAAAACGCTTAGAACCCCTGCCACGCCTAGCTTTCAGGGTTTTTCAAAAAAAACGCTCACTCTTTGTTGCTTTTTGCTCACTATTTGTTGCTAAACCTGAAAAGCCTTGCCACGCCTAGCTTTCGGCTGATGTCAAAGGTTTTTTTGTCTTTTTTCCAATTTTGCCAACCTCTGGAGCCCTTGCCACGCCTGTGTTTCAGACCGATTTTTCGTATATGCCATTTAAAGAGTATAGTCAATATAATTTGACGTAAAAAGCAAAAAACACGTTAAAAAGCATTTTCGGACGTCTGAAGGGTATAAGAAAATAGAAAAAATCAAAAAATCAAGTCTAAACCTCCTAAAATTTACCATTTTTGGAAATAGAAAAAAACCTCCTAAAATTTACCACTTTTGGAAAAAATTTTTTAGGTGAACGCTCACTCACTTTTGAGATTGTTAAAATTTTCACAACGGTATTTAGTTTACATAATTATTTTACATTTTTTTCCTCTTTTGGAAAAAATTTTTTTAGGTAAAAGATTGTTAAAATTTTAACAAAAAAATCTATATCGTATTATTTGAATATTTGAATATTTGAATATTTGAATATTGCAATATTGCAATATAGATTTTTCACAAAACACTTGTTCTTTTTATTTTTAGTGAACATTAGTTCGGCAAACATTAGTTCTGTAAACTTTTGTTCTTTTTATTTTTTAGTGAACACCAGTTCTGTGAACACTTGTTCTTTTTGTTTTCACCAAACATTAGTTCGGCAAACACGTGTTTGGCAAACACTAGTTCTTTTTATTTTTACCAAACACTTGTTCTTTTTGTTTTTAGTGAACACTAGTTCTGCGAACACTTGTTCTTTTTATTTTTATCGAACATCAGTTCTGTGAACATTTGTTCTGTGAACATTTGTTCGGCAAACATTTGTTCGGTGAACACTTGTTCGGCAAACACTAGTTCGGTGAACATCAGTTCGGGTTCTCCCGAACCCGACCTTTTCCCGTAGACCTAGACTATCCCCATATATAATACAGGCTTGACCTTTCCCACCCCAGGCTACAGACTCCTACACATAATACAGGCTCTGAGGCTCTCAGCCTGCATCTGAGACACTCAACCACACCAAGAGACCTTAGACACCTTCAAACAAAAAGAGGTGACCTCAGCCACCTCTCAGGCTCTCTTAAAGCCTTATCATTCCCTTCTCAATTCTGCTTTCAACGTTCCACCTCTTGAAGAACTTAAGGTACTCTGTCAACCTCTCATTCCTTTGGTAGCAGTCCTTCTTGGTCACTCTGCCCTTGCCTGTCTTATCTCCCTCATAGACACTTACATAAGCGTCAGCATCAAAGCAAACCGTGTAACCAACTATCCTTGCGACTATTTCGTGTACTACTTCATCAGCATCAATCACGTTTAACACGTTGTTACAAATTACTACTTGTGGCTCACAACTCAAGGCTTGTACGTTTTCCTCTGCTGTCCTGTTGAACTTGTCATAGATGTAAAGGTCTATGTCATATTCAGCTTTCAAGTAGTCTTTCAAGTTGTCGAACTTGCCACCTCCAATATCTAATGCTTTCTGTCCTCT
>Ga0194002_1000005_pt1:7500-25388 | contig 25388 bp, 20 predicted proteins | sample FLT_89_MG_FD_140318 | JGI IMG/M metagenome (GOLD analysis project Ga0194002, IMG submission 140318) | Sediment microbial communities from the Broadkill River, Lewes, Delaware, United States - FLT_8-9_MG | ecosystem: Environmental > Aquatic > Freshwater > River > Sediment | place: USA... | reverse complement strand
TTAGCATGTTTAGGAGTAGCAACATCTTTAACTGCTCAACATATGTATGCATTAACACCATATGCATATTTATCAAGAGATTTTACTACAGAAGCAGCTTTATATACACATCATCAGTATATTGCTGGATTTTTAATGGTTGGGGCTTTTGCTCATGGTGCAATATTCTTTGTTCGTGATTACGATCCAGAGTTAAATAAGAATAATGTATTAGCACGTATGTTAGAACATAAAGAGGCGATTATTTCGCACTTAAGCTGGGCTTCTTTATTCTTAGGTTTCCATACATTAGGATTATATATTCATAATGATACTGTAGTAGCATTTGGACAACCAGAAAAACAAATTCTTTTTGAACCATTATTTGCGGAATACATTCAAGCAGCTTCTGGAAAAGCGGTTTATGAGTTCAATGTATTATTATCGTCATCGACGAATCCGGCAACAATTGCTGGGAATCAAGTTTGGTTACCAGGTTGGTTAGAAGCAATTAATAATAGTAAAACTGATTTATTCTTAAAAATTGGTCCTGGTGATTTCTTAGTTCATCATGCAATTGCTTTAGGTTTACACACAACAACATTAATTCTTGTAAAAGGTGCATTAGATGCTCGTGGATCAAAATTAATGCCAGATAAAAAAGATTTCGGTTACAGTTTCCCTTGTGATGGTCCTGGCCGTGGTGGTACATGTGATATTTCAGCATGGGACGCTTTCTATTTAGCAATGTTCTGGATGTTAAATACTATTGGCTGGGTGACATTCTATTGGCATTGGAAACACATGACAATTTGGGGTGGTAATCCTGGTCAATTTGATGAATCATCAAACTACATTATGGGATGGTTGCGTGATTATTTATGGTTAAACTCATCTCCATTAATTAATGGTTATAATCCATTTGGCATGAATAACCTATCAGTGTGGGCTTGGATGTTCTTATTTGGACATTTAATTTGGGCAACTGGATTTATGTTCTTAATTTCTTGGCGTGGTTATTGGCAAGAGCTAATTGAAACATTAGTATGGGCTCATGAAAGAACACCTCTTGCAAATTTAATTCGTTGGAGAGATAAGCCTGTTGCGCTTTCAATTGTACAAGCTCGTTTAGTTGGTTTAGCACACTTTGCTATTGGTTATATTTTAACATATGCTGCTTTCGTAATTGCTTCAACATCAGGAAAGTTTGCTTAAAAAAATAATTATAATTTAAACTGAAGTAACTATTTCAGCAGAAAATAATAATTAATAATAAAGACATAATCAATTTCTAGATAATTTTAGTTTACTTGTCTAGAAATTGGTTATGTTATTCTAATAAAAATACTATATAAAAAATAATGGTTTCCATTAAAATTTAGTCTTTTCATTTGTACTTAATATTCCCAAAATAATTTTATTTAGATTAAATAAAATTATTTTGGGAATATTAAGTACAAATTAATTTATGCGTGATTTACCCAGATTAATACTATCAGTTAATGATTGAAGAATTAATTTAATAGAACCCACAGCATCGTCATTACCCGGAATTGGAATATCAACTAAATCGGGATCACAATTTGTATCTAAAATTGAAATAATTGGAATTCCTAATTTACGACATTCACGAATAGAAGTCATTTCTCGTTTTTGATCAATAACAATTACAACATCTGGTAATTTTTCCATATCCTTTACGCCATTTAAATTGCGACGTAATTTTTCTAATTCTTTTCGTCGTAAAGATGCTTCTTTTTTTGGTAATAAATTAAAAACCTCATCAGCTTCCTCTTTTTCTAAAGCTTTTAAACGAGCGATACGACTTTTTAAAGTAACCCAATTAGTTAGCATACCACCTAACCAACGATGATTTACATAATACGAATTACTCCGTTTCGCTTCTTGAGCAATTAAAGCGCTAGCTTGACGTTTTGTTCCAACAAATAGAAAGGTTTTCCCTTTTTCTGCTGCTGATTGTAAATACCAATTCGCCTCTTTTAACAATTGTGCGGATTGAACTAAATCTAAAATATGAATATTATTGCGTTCCGTATAAATATATGGAAACATTTTTGGATTCCATCGATAAGCTTTATGTCCAAAATGAACTCCAGCTTCTAATAATTGGGCTAAACTGATATCAGCCATAAGATATTTTAACTCCTCAAAATAATAAGATGAACTTTGTTATCTTAAGCTTAACAGATAGATGAAAAAGCGTCTAGGTTTTAAATTTTTCTTGTAATTGCTCTAAGTCTAAATTCAAATTTATATCATCCTGTGAAATTTTTTTAAAACAATTTGTATAAACAGGTGATCCTGTACCGGCTGGCATTAAATGGCCAATAATTATATTTTCCTTAAGACCCCTTAACCAATCAACTCTTCCTTCAATGGCAGCTTTTGTTAACACTCGGGTAGTCTCTTGAAAACTAGCGGCCGAAATAAAACTTGGATTATTCAATGCTGCCTTTGTAATTCCTAATAATAATGGAACATATAAAGCAGGGTGTTTGTTATGAGTTTTAGCTGTTTCATTAATATATTGAATATGATACAAATCAATAACTTCCCTTGGTAATAATGAAGTATTTCCTTGATGCGTAATTAATACTTTTGTCGTCATTTGTTTAATAATAACTTCTAAATGTTTATCTGCAATAGAAACACCTTGGGATTTATAGACTGATTGAACAGAATTTAAAATCAACGATTGAACTTTTTTAAAACTTCGATAACTAGCTTCATAATTATTAAACAATCTATAAGAATCTTTAACATATAATTTTTCACAGAAAAAGGATTTAATTAATCCATAATAATTAAAGTACACTTTCAATAAATTATGGGGATTAATTTTCTCATTTTCTTTAATAGTTGTTCCAAGTTTTCGAAATTCAAAATACGAATCAATACTTGTAGTCTGCGTTAATAGACCTTTTTTTTGATTTATTGGAAGATTTTTACTTATTTGTTTCTTTTTTCGGGCTTCTAATAATTGTTCAACCCTTGGTAAACCTTGAACAATATCTCCTGTAATTTCTTTTTCAAAATTTAATAAACCAATTGTTTGCCCATTTTCTACAAATTCTCCATTTTTACAAAAAACACTGTTCACTTCTTCTTCAAAATAATCTTCCGTAATAGAATGAATACCGCCAGTAAATTTATAAAATTTCGACATCATGAATGTGGCAAGAGTTAATTGATCAGGGGATTTTGAAGAATTTTTTAAAGGATTTGAAATTAACTCCGAACTTTTCATAAATAACAGAGGTTTTATACCTGTTAATTTTTTGTATTTACGTTTCATCCGCTTTTGTACTTTTTTAGATGACTTCTCATGTTTATACTTTCGTATCGAATCTGGACAAGAAGGTAATAAGTGATAACCCGTTCTTTTATTTGTTAAGATAAAACGATTTATAATTCCAGCAAGTAAAGAACTATATAATTTTCCATTTTTTTGAATAAACATTTTTGAGAATTTGCATAAAATATTCTGAGAATGAATACGTTGATTAGTCAAACCTTTTGTAGCATCATAGTAATTTAAGTAAATAGATCGTTTCGTTTTTAATTCTAAATCAAATAAAAAGGAATTAGAAGAAAATGGTTTATAAATTAGATCACTATTGATTGCAGAATCTGTATTTCTACAATTTGGGAAAAAATAAGGTCTTCCTTTTTGTATAGTAACGAATTTATTATTATCCATTAAGATCTTACCTGTATAGTTAACATTTCTATTGTTAATTAACAAATCATCAATAGTTTTATTTTGTATATCCGTTTTTTCAATTGTTAAACAATCTTCATTAGAAATTAGACAAATTTGTTTGTGATTTTTTTGTTTTGATTTAAACTGTACAATTTCTAAAGAATGTGAAATAAGTGCTTCTAAGTACCCTAAAATTGTATAAGAATCTATAAATTGGTTCGTTTGTACTAATAAGCATGATTCTATATCTGTATATCTTAATTGTGGAAGTATATATTGATTTAACGAAAGTTTTTCAGAAACTAAAAAGTTTAACAAATTTTTCTTTTTATTCGCAAGTAATTGAATGTCAATTTGATTCTTAGCCAAATCATTTATATTTAAATCTAAAATATCATCAATTAACTTAACATTTTTTGATTCTTTTATAAGTTGATTGGATTTATGAGAATAAAACAGACTATTTACGAATGTAAAAGGAGTCTCTGTTCGCAGAGTTTTATTAAAAGCTTTTGTCGGTAATTGTGATTGGGGAATTTCAAAAATTTCTAATGGACGAATTAATAATTGATCAGTGGATTTCCCAACAATATATTCACATAAAGAGGGCTGAAGTATCGTCAAACTCTCTAAAATTATTTCACCGGGATAAAAAATTTTATTTTTAAAGCGGTTAAATTCTTTTCCTTCATACACATTTCCACTTTTAATAATGACTTCTTGGATAATTTTATTTTTATCAGAAATCATTACAATACCAGCTGTTTTTGAACTAATCCCTGGAAGAATTTCAAAATTTTTTGAAATAAAATTCCCATGTTCAACCAATAGAAGATTTCGATCACAATTTAATTTATAAGTTTCTTCTGATAACCAAATTAAGGAACGATATGGAAATTGTTTACTTTCTAAGAAAAAAGGAAGTTTCGACGTCTTTTTCCGTTCTAAAATGGACACATTAAATTTGTTTCTTTTAAATATCAAATTTTGATCGTTTTGATAATGGGAAAAACATTTTGTAACAGTGGGATTGTTTTGTTGTGCAATTGCTAACAAATCAAAAGATTTTAAAAATTGATTTTGAAGTAACGAGACTATCGATTGATCAATTATTTGTCGTATCGGTTCCAATGGAACAAAATAAGTAAATATCTGATGTCTTGAGGTCATTCGATTTTGAGATCGAAAATCATAATACCCAATTCCCCCTGTTAAAGTCTTATATTTTTCATTAATTAGTGTTCCAAAATATTTGTTTTGAAATAACTCGATGAAATAATTATTATTTACTAATTTCAAATTGATAAGATATTGGAGATTTAAAATATTTAACAAATAATATTTTTTTTGCAGAGATGAGGTTAATTTTTGAAAATGAGAATTAACTAATATACTCGAAGTCTTCGAAAGAATTTGGATCATGCGTTCAAATAAATTCGATTTAGAATTTACAAAAGAACTAAACCCAGAAAAATCATTTATTATTTTTGTTCGAAAAATATAACTATTCTTATTGATTTTATAATCATTATAAAAGTTTAAAAAAGAATGCATTGGAGATTGATAAACTTGCCCCGATAAAATCCACAAAAGCTTAGTGTTATTTATACTATTGACTTTTTTTGTAAGACGTGGAATAAATACTTCTCCAGATGTTGTACTTAATACAGGTTTTATCTCGGTTCGTGTTTGTTTTTCATCATCAACCAATTCGGCAATAATTGCATTTCTTTGAATATATTGATTATTTTTATGAAAAACTATTGTATTACGAAATAATTCTAGTTTTATAGGTTTCTCACTTTTTTTTTCCGGAACAATTAGTAATGAACCAGCATTCTTTGTAAGTAGAACATCTTCACCGCGAGTTGTGCGAACAGGAATACGTTTTAAACGTTTAGAAAATTTAACAATTCCACTAATTGGACTTCGTATTGTTCCTCGAATTTCAGATGTAAAAATACCCCCAGTATGAAATGTCCGCATGGTCAATTGAGTTCCAGGCTCACCAATAGATTGACCTGCAATAATACCAATAGCTTCTCCAATATCAATTAAATTTTCATTTGCTAAATCCCAACCATAACATTTTTGACATATTGAGCGATATAAACTGCATGTCAATGGTGATCTTATATAAAAATGTCTAATATTTTTTTGTTTTAAGGTTCGAATCAAATTTGGAGTAACTTGAGTATTGACTTGCGCAATTAATTCTTTTGTCTGTAAATCATAAATTGATTTATTTAATAATCGTCCCAAAATCTTATCATAAACTGAATTTTTAGTACGAATTTTACTCTCTAAATTAATGATTAAACAAGAATGTTTTGTTAAACAATCTTTTTCACGTATGATAATATCTTGAGCTACATCAATTAAACGTCGCGTTAAATAGCCCGAATTTGCCGTTTTCAATGCAGTATCTATAATCCCTTTTCGCGCGCCGTAGCCCGACATTAAATAGTCCGTTATCGTTAATCCTTCACGGAAGTTTTTTTTGATTGGTAACTTTAGAATTTCACCACTTGGATCGGACATTAAACCTCGCATACCTACTAGTTGGCGGACTTGAGATAAATTACCTCGAGCTCCTGAAAACGCCATGATATAAACTGAATTTAAGGGATCATAATGCTTAAAATAGGAAACTAATTCATCTTTCAAAGATTCGCTTGTTAAATTCCAAGTATCAATAAGCTTTTGAAACCGCTCAACATCTGTTAATTTCCCTTTCAAATAAATCTTTTCGGCATTATTAATTTCTTGGTGCGCGATTCCTAACAAAAGATTTTTATTAAAAGGAACCTTTAGATCTTCAATGCTAATAGAGATTCCTGCTTTAGTAGCATACTTAAAACCTAAATATTTCAATTCATCTGCCAAAGAACAAGCTTGCATGGAATCATATTTTGTAAAACTCCAAGCTAATAATTGTTTTAGTTGTTTTTTACTAATTAGTGTATTTTGATAGGTATAATTTTTCATGAAAGTTCTATTTTTTTAGAATAATTTAGATACTTTAGTTATAACAAAAGATTCAAAGTTTTTTGGACAGTATAATTAAAAATAACCCGACCTGTTGTTGTTTGTAGATATTGAACAATTAAATTATCGTTTTTATCTCGACGTATTTGTATATTTTCATAAACTTCAATGTAACTTTCATCTTTTAAAATGATTTTTTTAACGAAATTTAATGGTTCAGTTAATTGACTAGTATAACGCACCCAAATTGACGTATGTAATTCGAGTTTATCTTGATTATATGCTAATAATACATCTTCCAGATCCGAAAAATAATGATTTGAGCCTAACAAGCCTTTAATATTCGGAACAGTTAGATAATAACACCCAAGAACCATATCTTGACTTGGTAAAATAATGGGTTCTCCATTTGCTGGAGACAAGAAATTATATGGAGCAAGCATTAACATATAACATTCAGATTGTGATTCTAATGAAAGAGGTATATGGACAGCCATTTGGTCACCATCAAAATCTGCGTTAAAAGCCGAACATACTAAAGGATGTAATTTTATAGCTCGCCCTTGAACTAAAATAGGTTCAAAAGCTTGAATACCTAATCGGTGTAATGTAGGTGCACGATTTAAAAAGATAGGATGATTTGATAAAACTTTTTCTAAAACAGGATCAATTATAGGCTCATTTTGTTCAATTAAATTTCGTGCAATTTTCATGTTACTAGATAACCCTTGATTAATCATTTCACGAATTAAGAATGGTTGAAATAATTCTAAAGCCATCTCATATGGTAAACCACACTGATTTAATTTTAAACTTGGCCCAACTACAATAACTGAACGACCAGAATAATCGACACGTTTACCCAATAGATTTTGACGGAAACGTCCATGTTTTCCTTTAATAATGTCAGATAATGATTTTAAGGGACGATTATTCGCACTTAAGGCAATTTTTCCACGTTTCCCATTATCAATTAACGTATCTACAGCCTCTTGTAACATTCGTTTCTCATTACGAATTATTAATTGTGGGGCATCGATTTCTAAAAGTCGTAAAAGTCGATTATTTCTAGTAATAATACGGCGATATAGTTCATTTAAATCTGAAGTGGCAAATCGCCCACCTTCTAATTGAATCATCGGTCGTAACGCAGGTGGAATAACTGGCAATATTGTGAGAATCATCCACGCGGGATTAGAACCTGTGGCTAATAAATTTTCTAAAATACGAATACGTTTAATCGATTGATCTCGTAACTTATAAGCTCGTTGTAATTCCCACTTTCTAAACCAACGAAGGAAATGGTAAATCGGCTTTTCTCTATGTAAGATTTTGCTACAAATTACAATGAACTTTCTTGTTTTTCGGATTTCTTTTACAATCTCTAGATTTTCTAATTCTTTTTTAATTAAAACAGCACCAATCAAATAAGTAGGTGTCATGCGTAATAAATACTTGGGAGTATTATAGCGACGATTTTGTAGCTTTGGTTTTGGCTCTGGTTTTAATGGATAAGCGGTAAACCCTAATTCTCGAGAACGACGATATTGCTGTAAATCCCAATGGAGGCCATAATATGAAATTTCATCTTCTGCAATAAAATAAGCTAAGGATGCTAATTTTATTCGTTTAATTCGATCGTCTAGTGATTTTACTGTATTAGATTTTCGAATTAATTTTCGAAATAATTCTTTGTGTTGTTTTTTTGGAAATGTATTCAAAAATAAAAAAATATCTCGCGAAGGATCAAGTAAATCAAGTTGACTTGGATCTTGGGAATCTCGTATCTCATTTGTTATCTTAACAGGATCCATTAAATTTAATATATTTTCATTTTCTAGAAAATCAAATATAAAATTCACAGAATTAGTCTGATTAGTAAAATCGAGTTTTTCAATAAATTCGATAAATTTAAAAATAGTTTCAATTTTAGAATGCAATAGCTCTTGATATAATTCAAAAATTTTTTGATACCAAGCTTTTGATTTTCCGGCCCAAAGTTGAGAAGATTCTAATGAAATCGTAGAAAAATCTTTACAAATTGTTTTTAAATATTGATCTACTGAAGCATCATGCCAGTGATCAGAAAGCAATAAAGGTCTTAAGATTTGTTCATAAATTCCAGGAAGAGAAAAACGCAAAATTTGCCAACTTGTGTTTAAATTCTTTTCACATTGTTCAATTTCTAATAATAACGCCATATAATTCGGACGACTATTCATGTACCAAACATGTGCTACTGGATAGATTAAGTTTATATGCCCCATTCGATGTCGACGCACACGAGACTCCGTTAATTCAACACCACATCGTTCACAAATAAGCCCTTCATAACGAATTAATTTATATTTCCCACAAGCACATTCAAAACTTCTACTTGGTCCAAAAATACGTTCACAAAACAATCCATCCATTTCAGGTTTAAATGTCCGATAATTTATTGTTTCAGATTTTTGAACTTCGCCAATAAATTGACCGTTTGGTAATCTCCTATATGACCATTGTAAAATCCTAAGGGGTGATGCTAATTTTATTTTTATATAATCAAATTCTTTTTCAGATTGTATCATTTTTTTTACGTAAAGTTATTAGAAAGATATATCATCTATATTTGATGTGGGAGGAAATGTTTTTTCTAATGAATCATAAGTTTCAATTAAGTCAACTTCGACTTCGTACATTTGATCGAAACTATAATTTTCAATTCTATACGTACTCATATCTAGTCCAATTGAGCGAAGTTCCTGTAATAAAACTTTAAAAGACTCTGGAACGCCAGATTTTGGAATTAATTGACCTTTAACAATTGCATTTAATGTTTCATTTCGTCCTTGCATATCATCTGATTTAATAGTTAATAATTCTTTTAAAGTAAAAGCTGCACCAAAACCTTCCAAGGCCCAAACTTCCATTTCTCCAAATCGTTGACCCCCTTGTTGGGCTTTACCACCTAAAGGCTGTTGAGTTATTAAAGAATAAGGTCCTGTAGCTCGAGCATGCATTTTATCATCAACTAAATGAATTAATTTCAACATGTAAGCGTTACCAACAGTAATTGGATTTTCAAATTCTTTTCCAGTTCTTCCGTCAATAAGTACCATTTTTCCAGGAGAATATGGATTAAATAACCAAGCTTCATCATTTTCAATGGAAGCTTGTCGCAACTTTTTATTAATTAGAATTCTAGAAATTTCTGGTCCATACATTTCATCAAACGGTAAAATTTTGAATCGCCGATTCAATTTATGACCGGCTAAACCTAATAGACATTCATATAATTGTCCAACATTCATTCTTGATGGTACTCCCAATGGATTAAGAATAATATCAATTGGCGTACCGTCTGGTAAAAACGGCATATCTTGACGAGGTAAGATTCGAGAAATAATTCCTTTATTTCCATGTCGACCTGCAATTTTATCTCCAACTTTAATTTTTCTGATTTGTGCAATAAATACTTGAATTTTTTCAAATTTATAGGCTAATTTAGTTTTTCGATTAAACGTTACTCGATCAATTACCCGACCATATTTTCCTTTTGGCATTCGGAATGATGTATCACGAACACCTTTAGCTTTTGCCCCAAAAATAGCGCGAAGTAATTTTGCTTCAGGTAATTGTTCAGAATCATTTTTCGCTATTATTTTTCCAACTAAAATATCACCTGGGCGAACAAAAGTGCCTAAAGTTATAATTCCGTCATCATTTAAATTTTGAACCTCTGAAAAACTCAAATTTGGAATATTTTTGGTGATTTGCTCTGCAACGTCATCATCTTGTTCAATCTCAATGTCATAACGTTCAATATGAATTGAAGTAAAAACATCTTCATATACTAATCTTTCATTAATTAAAATTGCATCTTCAAAATTATATCCTTGCCATGGCATATAAGCGACTAAAACATTCTGTCCTAACGAAAGTTCATTACTTGTTATCCCTGGTCCGTCAGTTAGCATTTGACCAGATTTAACTTTCTCCCCTTTCCAAACAATTGGACGATGATTTATACAAGTTTCTTGATTTGAACGCTGATATTTTTGTAGAATATACTTTAATTTTCTACCTGAGTATTCTTTAACAATGACATAATCTGCAGTTACTGAATTAATAACACCCGATCCTTGTGTATTAATTGTCATCCCTGAATCAATCGCGATTTGATTTTCTAAACCAGTACCAACAATTGGCTTTTGAGGTAACATTAGAGGAACGGATTGGCGTTGCATATTTGAACCCATTAATGCCCGATTTGCGTCATCATGTTCAAAAAATGGAATTAATGAAGTAGCCACTGAAACAACCTGAATTGGTGAAATCGTAATAAAATCTACCTCAAATGGTGGGACGGTAATAAAATCTTGTTTATATCGGACCGGTATCAAATTTTGTGTTAAATAATTTTTCTCATTGGTTGCAAGATCAGCAGGTGCAATTTTATAAAAATCTTCAATATCAGCTGTTAAATAAATGGGTGTTCCAGTTTTAACTACTTTACCATTAATTACTCGCCAAAACGGTGTTTCAAGAAACCCAAATTTATTGATACGAGCACATGTTGTTAACGATGCAATTAGACCAACATTTTGCCCTTCTGGAGTTTCAATTGGGCAGATCCGACCATAATGACTTGGATGAATATCACGAACTGCAAAGCTAATTCGATCACGATCTAAACCTCCAGGGCCTAATCCACTAATACGTCTTCTATGCGTTAGTGATGAAAGAGGATTTGTCTGATCCATATATTGTGAAAGTTGGCTTGAACCAAAAAATTCGCGAACTGTAGCACCAATTATATTAAAACTTGAAATTTGTCCCGATTCTCTTTTGTTTATTTGACTACCTAATTTTCGAACTAATCTTTGAAACCCTACACGGAATAAATTTTGTAGCAATTCACCAACAGAACGAACTCTTCGATTTTTTAAATGATCAATATCATCTCCCGTTGTTTTAGAAATAGACAAGGTTATTAAACAATCAAGAATGGCAAAAATATCCGTATACGTGATTGTATATATTCGATGACTAAGTTTTAAATTTAAACGATTATTTACGCGAAAACGACCAATTTTGCCTAATCTATAATAACGAGTATCAAAAATACGAGAAAACTCAGAAATATTTTTATAATAGTCGAAACGTAAATCAAAACGTAATAAAGGGTGAGTTGAATCAATTGAACCTGTTAAAAACGGTTTACTAAAATAAAAGAAATCAGAATGTTTCAAGTTTGAATAAATTTCCCAGTCTGTTAATCCCATCTCTTTTAATAAATGAATAATAGGTTTGTGGGTAATTTTATCAATTTGGATAATAAGTTCATCTTCTTGATTACGTATTGGATACTGATATCGATTTATTTTTGTATTTTTTTGAAAGCCAAATCGAATCCAAGAGCCTGATTCAGGAATTAATGTGGCCGTATAAAAATCTTTAGTATCATACTTTTTTTTATAAAAGTCAGTAACAGGATGATCATCTTTAAATTGAACCATTTTACTAGGACTTTTAAGATAAAGTGCTGGTCGTCTAATTTTTAACCCGGTTGTGGTTGTTTTTTTTGTTAAACGGTATTTAAAAATCTCTTTTAAACTAGTTGAAAAATAGAAAGCAAATTTAATTCGATTATCGTTTCTAGTAATCTCTGGTACTGTTTTTTTTTCTTGTTTGATTGAGAGGTTTTTAAGGTTTAAAAGTTTTTTTTCTTGGCTAGAAAAAGGTATTAAAAGAAGATTATCAAAGAATTGAGTCTGAATAATGTTTTGATAATATTGAATTTTTTTTCTATATTTACTACTTAACTGATTCGATAGGTAGGAGTTGACACTAGAATTCGAATCATTATAAGTATTCCAACTAAAAATAATTTTACTAATCCATTGATTTTGGATAGTTAATGTTTCATCAGAAAATTTCTTTTGTAAAAGTTGATATTTAATTAAAAATGTTAATAGAAAATTCCAATACTGTAATAAAAAAGAAATGTCGGCGTTTTTTCTAGGATGTCGTAAATCAAATTGTTTTTGATTTAGTTTTAACCACTGTAAAAATACTTTTATTCGTTCTACTTTAAGTTTTTGATTTGATGTTGTCAAAATAATTCGATAAACTTTAAAGGCTTTTAAAGAATATGGATAAGATGTGACTATGTGGTTTTTACTATTAATTTGCTTTTGAGACTTTCGTCTAACTCCGATAACCCAAGGTTTCCAGGGTTGGTCATGAGGAATTAACCAAGGTAATCCACTAGGTAAAAAAGAGCCAAGTTTTGAGGCATGACCTAAGACTTTTGATTTAAATTGTTGTCGTTTTCGTTGATTTTTATTTTTTTCAAAATAAATACCTGGACTCCGAATAATTTGACTCACAATAACTCGTTCACATCCGTTAATAACGAATGTAGCCGTAGTAGTCATAAGTGGTAAATTTATAATTGTAAATTGGCCAAAATAGCGAATGCTATTTAATTTTTTATTTCTAACTTCAAGTGGAATAACCAATTGGACTGAATAATTTGCAGCTAATTTTTTTGCACGTACAATTGTATAGATAGGTTTTACTAAACTATATTCTTGTCCAAATAATCGATACTCAGTGTTATAACTAAAGTCATGAATTCTAGAAAACATACTTAGTTCTTCATTTAAACCTCGAGCAATAAACCAACAAAAACTTACTCGCTGCATTTCCACAAAATCAGGAAGAGCTGTGATATAATTCATATATTATTTCATAATCTTTATTAGTTAATAAATCTTATAGAAAAGAAATATTTGGTCGTTATTTCTGTTACTTTATAATAAATGTTAAGAAAATTTAAAAATGTTTAGCAAAATTTTCTTAACGACAATTTATAAATATATATATATTTATTTATATTGCTTTTTCAAAAAAAATTAAATCAGTTTTAATTGTAAGGCTAATTTTGATTTTTTTCGAGCAGCAGTATTTTTATGAAAAATATTTTTTTTTGAAGCTTTATCAATTAAGCTATAGACTAAATTTAACCGATTTTGAGCTTTTTTTTTGTCATCTGGATCACCAGAAAGTTTATAAACTTCTATATCTCTTAAAAACATCTTCGTTAAAGTTCGAACAGAACTTTTATAAAAACGATTTTGTAAACGATTTCGCTTGTTTATTAAAATACGTTTTTTTGCAGACGCATTGTTAGCCATAAAACTAGTTATTAATCCTTATTAATTAAATATTTGGGTTTAGAAAAATATAATATATTTTCTTTAAAATTGGAAGCTTTTGAAAGAAAAAATTAACTTTTGTACGCTTTCAACAGTTTTGAATTAAAACCTTGATAAGATAAAAATTTTTGTGCAATATATTATACTAAGATTATTATTATAAAATCATTATTTCAGAGAAATTCTTATGGGAAAAGCAAAAGGTATTCGAATTTTAATTACGTTAGAATGTACCGAATGTAGATCAAATACAAATAAACGTTCAAATGGTGTTTCACGCTATACGACACAAAAAAATCGTCGAAATAATCCTGAACGGATTGAACTGAAAAAATACTGTCCACACTGTAATAAACCTACAATTCATAAGGAAATTAAATAAACTATGCTAACACAAAAACAAAAATTATCCCCTATTAGTGTAAATCAAAAAATTGATTATAAAGATATTGATTTATTAAAATTATTTATCACAGAACAAGGAAAAATTCTTCCTCGTCGAGCTACAGGTGTAACTGTACAACAACAACGCCAAATAGCTAAAGCAATTAAACGGGCACGAAGTTTGTCTCTCTTACCCTTTGTAGCTTCAAATTCCATTTAAAGATTTTAAGAAGTACAAGGCAAAATTGTTTTGTATTGTACTTCTCAAACATTAATATTAATCTTAATTTTTATTGACGGAAAAACTAAATGAGTAATTTTATCGATAAAACATTTACTGTAATTGCAGATATATTATTAAAAATTTTACCTGCAAGTAAACAAGAAAAACAGGCGTTTTCATATTATAGAGCAGGAATGTCCGCTCAATCAGAAGGTAAATATGCTGAAGCATTAGAAAATTATTACGAAGCTCTTCAATTAGAAGAGGATCCTTATGATAGAAGCTATACACTTTATAATATTGGATTAATTTATGGAAATAATGGAAACTATTCACAAGCATTAGAATATTACCATCAAGCACTTGAATTAAATTCAAACTTACCCCAAGCATTAAATAACATTGCTGTAATATATCATTCACAAGGTCTTAATGCATTGCAAATGCAAAATCAAGATGATGATCTTGATATGCGAAATGATGAATATTTAGAATTAGCAAAAGAATTTTTTGATAAAGCAGCTGAATATTGGCGACAAGCCATTAAATTAGCTCCAGATAATTATCCTGGTGCACAAAACTGGTTAAAAGTAACAGGCAGACTCGTAGCGGAAGAATATTTTTAATTAAATCGTTAGTAAATTCTATTTTATTAACAAGATTTTATTCAAGAATTCAAACTATTTTGTTGTACAATGATAATTAGCTAAGAAAATTTAAATTCAGTATTCTGTTTTTGAATCATCTGTTAAATTCCGAAAGTATATTTATTCTTAAATATTTAAATATGTTAAGTCAAAATGGTAAAAACTAATATAAATAAAGGTTACGTTAGTCAAATTATTGGTCCTGTATTAGATATCGAATTCCCAAGTGGAAATTTACCGCCTATTTATAGTGCACTTAAAATTGAAACAGAAGATGGAATCGGTACAGTTGTAGAGGTTCAACAATTATTAGGTGATAATAAAGTACGAGCAGTATCAATGCGTTCAACGGATGGTTTAAAACGTGGTGTTGAAGCTATTGATTTAGGTAGTCCAATTAGTGTTCCAGTTGGTACTACGACATTAGGCCGAATTTTTAACGTTATAGGTGAACCTGTAGATGAGCAAGGTGATGTTTCATATGATGAAACTCTACCAATTCATAGAGAAGCTCCTGCCTTTACAGAATTAGAAACAAAACCATCAATTTTTGAAACTGGTATTAAAGTTGTAGATCTATTAGCTCCATACCGTCGTGGGGGTAAAATTGGATTATTTGGTGGTGCCGGTGTAGGTAAAACAGTATTAATTATGGAATTAATTAATAATATCGCAAAAGCACACGGTGGGGTATCAGTTTTTGGTGGTGTAGGTGAACGTACTCGTGAAGGGAATGATTTATACGAAGAGATGAAAGAATCAGGAGTTATTAATGAAAGTAACTTCAAAGAATCAAAAGTAGCCTTAGTATATGGTCAAATGAATGAACCTCCAGGAGCACGTATGCGTGTAGGTTTAACGGCATTAACTATGGCTGAATATTTCCGAGATGTTAACAAACAAGATGTATTATTATTTATTGATAACATTTTCCGATTCACACAAGCTGGTTCAGAAGTATCTGCTTTATTAGGTCGTATGCCTTCAGCCGTAGGTTATCAACCAACCTTAGCTACAGAAATGGGTGCTTTACAAGAACGTATTACATCAACAACACAAGGTTCAATTACCTCAATTCAAGCTGTATACGTACCTGCCGATGATTTAACGGATCCAGCACCAGCAACTACATTTGCTCACTTAGATGCTACAACCGTATTATCTCGGAATTTAGCAGCAAAAGGAATTTACCCTGCAGTAGATCCATTAGATTCAACATCTACAATGTTACAACCAGGTATTGTAAGTGATGTACATTATGAAATTGCTGAAACTGTAAAAGAAACGTTACAACGCTATAAAGAATTACAAGATATTATTGCAATTTTAGGTATTGATGAGTTATCAGAAGAAGATCGATTAACCGTAGCTCGAGCTCGAAAAGTTGAACGATTCTTATCTCAACCTTTCTTTGTAGCGGAAATTTTCACAGGTTCACCTGGAAAATATGTAAGTTTAGAAGAAACAATTAAAGGTTTCAGCATGGTATTAAATGGTGAATTAGATGAATTACCAGAGCAAGCATTCTATCTTGTAGGTAATATCGATGAAGCAATTGCAAAAGCAGAAACTCTAAAATAAGGAGTAATTATATATGGTTATGAACATTCGAGTTCTTACTCCGACCCGAGTTATTTGTTCTACAACAGCAGATGAAGTTATTTTACCAGGCTTAACAGGATTAGTTGGTGTATTAGATGGTCATGCAGCCTTAATTACAGCCTTAGATACAGGTTTATTAAGAATTAAGCTAAATGATAAATGGACACCAATTATTTTATGCGGTGGATTAGCAGAAATTGATCGAAATCGTGTAACTGTTTTAGTAAATGATGTAGAAGAGCTTGTTGCTGTAGAATTAAATGAAGCTACAAAAGAGTTAGAAAAAGCAACGCTAGCTGTTGAAAATGCGGAAACAAGTAAAGCTAGATTAGATGCGTCAATCGACTTAAAGAAAGCCGTAGCGCGTCTTGAAGGTTTAAATTATTTATCGTAAGAATAGTGTGTGAAAAGATCTGAGAATTTTCAGTCTTTTCACATCGCTAAACATTAATTTAGAAATTTTTACTTCCTAGACATTCTAAGAGTATATAATTTATATTTAACCACGATAAAATAGACAGGATTTATAATCGAAACTTATGGTAACAAATTCTGATTTTAACTTTACAGTAAATGAGACGGTGACACTTGAATTACCTTTTTCAGAACATATTGAAGAATTACGACAACGAATTTTTCATACGTTTTGGATAATTTTATTATTAACTTGTATAGCTTTTTTTGAAGTAAAATTTCTAGTTAAAATATTAGAACTACCGGTTAATAATGTAAAATTCTTTCAACTTTCACCAGGTGAATACTTTGTTTCGACGGTAAAAATTTCGTTCTATACTGGATTACTTTTTGGAAGTCCTTTTGCAATAGGACAAATAATATTATTTTTATTACCTGGGTTAACAAAAAAAGAAACCAAAATTATTTTACCATTATTGTTAAGTTCTTTATGTTTATTTGGGTTTGGATTAGTTTTTTCGTATTATGCATTAATACCTGCAGCATTAAACTTTTTTTTAAATTATAGCGATGAAGTTATTGAACCTTTTTGGTCATTTGATCAATATTTTGAATTTATTCTAGTGTTATTTTATAGTACCGGAATAGCCTTTCAAATACCCATTATTCAAATATTATTAGGTTTATTAAATCTTATTTCAGCTAAAGAAATGTTAGCAGCA
>Ga0194002_1000005_pt1:0-5000 | contig 25388 bp, 20 predicted proteins | sample FLT_89_MG_FD_140318 | JGI IMG/M metagenome (GOLD analysis project Ga0194002, IMG submission 140318) | Sediment microbial communities from the Broadkill River, Lewes, Delaware, United States - FLT_8-9_MG | ecosystem: Environmental > Aquatic > Freshwater > River > Sediment | place: USA... | reverse complement strand
AAGTTTAAATGTCGAAACCAAGTCAGCCCCGAATATTTTCTCTTTCAAATATTTATAAAAGTTAAAAAACAATAAGCATGAAGGGAATCGAACCCCCGACTTTCAGAATCGGAATCTGATGCTCTATCCACTGAGCTACATGCTTTGTGGACACAGTGTATTGTATAACAAAATATAAACTTTTCCGGAAATTAAAAAAATAGTTATTGAAACAATTCTTATCTGAAATCATCATAACCATTTACAATCTTAATTCTAGCAAAATGTATATAGAGAAAAAAGTCAAAAATAATTCGTTTAGATCTAATTTTAGAAAAATCAAATCTAAACGAGAATTTTTATTAATAATAAATTTTACCGCCACCCCATTTCTCTGTCACAATTTTAGGTTGTAACATAATATGGCCAGCAATAGAATATAAATCGTCATCCGTTAATGATCGCATACGAGGGTAAATATCACCACTCTTAATACTTGGATGAATTTCTGCAATAGATTCTAAACCATCATAACTTGTTGGATTCTTTAAATAATCAACTAAAGCAGCAATATTATCACGACGTGGTGTAGCTAAACTTAATGCTTCAGGGTCTAAGCCAACATTTGGATTTGTTTTTGTAACACCACCTACGTGACAAGCACCACAAGTAGCATTAAATAAACGTTTTCCTCGTTTAACTTGTTCTGGAGTTAAAACTGTTGTAGTACCAGATGAATCAGACACTACAGTTCGTGTTGCTTCATCTAAATCAATTGCAGACGCACTTATAACTGAAACGTTAAAAATCGCAAATAAAACTAACGCAATAAATCGAGAATATTTTTTAAACATAATTTAAAAAACACTGTTTACAAAATTGAAACCAAGAAGATATAAACTCTTTAATCATCTTTTTTCTTATTCTTTCTTTTTTTTGTTAGATTGACAAGTAAACCTCGCAATCGAATATTTTCCCAACCAGCCCCTAAAACAGACGCTATAATTAGGACTTGACTAAATAATAAAATAGGATCTAACCGCCATCCATGAACAACTAAGATCGAACTATAAAGTAAACCAAGAGTTACAAAAAAAAGATCTTCATCTCGTGCAACTTCGGGTTTAACAAATCGAAGAAGATACAACAGTAATATTCCAAATCCTAAAATAAAACCTAAGAAAATATTTGGACCAAAACTGAAATTTATCATATCAATATTTTTTCTTTACTTTTTATTAATAAAATGATTTGAAGACTGAGACTATAAATTAAAACAAGAGTAAATTACTAAAATCGTGTAACACGATCACTTTTGCTAATAATAATTAAAGCAACAGCAATAGCTAATACAACTAAGCCACCTGAGACAAGACTAGATATGAAATTTGCTAATGAAGGTGTCATTTCTAATTCCGGTTTATTTTAAATTAAAATAGTAAAATTGACTACAGTATTAATTGTAGCAATTTTTAAAAAAAAAAACATAATTATTATTAATAACTAATAATAATTTGTATTTTAATATTGTACTTAATTAGAAAATAAGGAAACGAAGAAATTTTAGTAGGTATAGCTTTAATACTAACTTATAATCAAAACTTTATGCTGCTATCTTACGATCCTGACATATTAAATCTAATTTATAAGTTCTAATAAAAACTATACCCAAAATACAGTCTAATAAATTTCCTAAAAATAAGCAACTATTAATTATTAAAAAATCTATTGTTATTTTATCTTACTTCTATTATAATTATTATTAAGCCCGGATAGCTCAGTTGGTAGAGCAGTGGATTGAAGATCCTCGTGTCACCAGTTCGAATCTGGTTCTGGGCAATTATTCTTCTGAAAAATAATTTAAAAATTTAGTATGGTTTGCATCAAATTGCAGTTGAACAGTTCCAATTGGTCCATTACGTTGTTTTGCGATAATTAATTCTGTAACATCAAGTAAATTTTCTGTTTCTTTATTTGAAGTATAATAGCTCTCGCGATATAGCATAAGAACTAAATCAGCATCCTGTTCAATCGAACCACTCTCACGCAAATCAGATAAAATAGGTCGTTTTATAATACGATTTTCAACATTACGACTTAATTGTGACAATGCAATTAAAGGAACTTTAAACTCACGAGCAATATTTTTTAATGAACGTGTAATTTGTGAAATTTCTTGAACACGATTCTCTGATTTAATTTTTAAATTTTGCATTAATTGTAAATAATCAATCACAATTAATCCAATCTTATTTTGTTCAAAAAGAATTTTTTTTATTTTTGTTCGAATATCTAAAATTGAAAGAGTCGGAGTATCATCAATAAAGAAAGGTAAAGTCGATAACTGTTTAATTAGTGTATTTAATTTTATCCAATCAGTTTTGTCTAAATGACCTGTTCGCAAACGCATTGGATTTATATTGGCTTCTGTAGATAATAAACGATATGCTAATTGGTCTTTTGACATTTCAAGACTGAAAAATAAAACAGGTAATTTCGAATTTTTAACAATATTTATAGCTATATTCAATGATAAAGCTGTTTTGCCCATAGATGGCCGGCCAGCAATAATAATAAGATCTGAGGGATGAAAACCTTGAGTTAAAGAATCTAAATCATAAAAACCAGAAGATAAACCGGCTAAGTTAGGTTTTAAAGATTTTTGCTTTAATTCTAGAAAAATCTTTGAAAATAACTCCACACTATTTGGAATCTCTTGATTTTTAATTTCATTTGTTAAGTTAAACATTTGATTTTCTAAATTTGCTAAAATTTCTTCCAAAGATATATTAGTAATATAGCTTGAATTAATAGCTTGATAACCTAATTTAATTAACGAACGGCGGATATATTTATCTTGAATTAAACGAATATAATCTTCTAAATACACTAAATTTGGAACTTGATTTACTAAGTCTATTAAGACTTTTATACCTCCCACTTTTGTTAAAAGACCATTGTCTTGTAAAAAGGTATTTAATGTAACAATATCTATTGGAATTTTTTTTCGATACATTATTAAAAGGGCTTTATAGATTTCCTGATGATTTCGAAAATAAAAAGTGTCTGTTGTTAATTTTCTAAAACAAATTTCGAGTGTTTCAGAATTACTTACAAGACTACTTAATATTATTTTTTCTGCTAAAAAATTATGAGGTAAATATTGTTCAATAATAAATTGCTCAGTCGGGAAGTCAGATTTTTGCATAATTTTAAAAGGGTAATTTTTTTCTACTAAATTAAATTTAAAATATTGCGTTTTGAATCATTTATAATTAAAATATAACTTGAGCGTCCTTAGTTCAGTTGGTAGAACGCTAGTCTCCAAAATTAGATGTCGAGGGTTCAAGTCCTTCAGGACGCGTTTCTCAAAATTAGAGAGGTTTTGAAAGCTTAGATAGAATTTAGCGAATTTAAAAATTCAGTAACTCATAGTATTTTTATACAAGTTCAAAGATAACCTGAATATATTTTTTTATTGAAAATAGAATTTTCCCAAAGTTAAACTGATAATAACAAGTGTTTAATTGTATTATTCAATTTAATAAAATATTTCATTTAAAGTTAAAAAGATCATTTTATATATTACAAAAAATATCATTTAAGTTAAATTGATATGGCTAAAAAGATAACAGCTTTAATTAAATTAGCGTTACCAGCTGGAAAAGCAACGCCTGCACCGCCAGTAGGTCCAGCTTTAGGTCAACATGGTGTTAATATTGCTGCATTTTGTAAAGAATACAATGCAAAAACAAATGAGAAGGGTGGACTTATTATTCCTGTAGAGATTTCGGTTTATGAAGATCGAAGCTATACTTTTATTCTAAAAACTCCACCAGCCTCTGTTTTATTAGCAAATGCAGCGAAAATTAAGAAAGGTTCATCAACACCTAATCGAGTAAATGTAGGTTCTGTTACAAAAGCTCAATTAGAAGAAATTGCGAACATTAAATTACCCGATTTAAATACCACTAAACTTACTAGTGCTGTAAAGATTGTTGAAGGAACTGCCCGTAATATGGGCATCTCCATTGTAGATTAATTTGTTACATATATACATTTCGTGGAGAAAATTTATGCGAAAAATATCTCGTCGTCAAAAAGAAAATCAAACAAAGATTAAAAATATAATATATTCAAATCTTGACCAAGCCATCAAAGTTTTAAAAGAAACAGCAACAGCTAAATTTATAGAAACGGTTGAGGTACATGCTAATTTAAATATTGATCCAAAATATGCCGATCAACAATTAAGAACAACAGTAACCTTACCTCATGGAGTTGGAAAATCAATTAAAATTGCAGTTTTAACTAACGATTCTAATATTTCTGAGGCAAAAGAAGCGGGAGCGGATATTGTTGGAAGCGATGATTTAATTAGTGAAATAAGTCAAGGAAATATCGACTTTGATTTATTAGTTGCAACACCGGATATGATGCCGAAACTTGCAAAATTAGGTCGAGTTTTAGGCCCGAAAGGATTAATGCCATCACCGAAATCTGGTACTGTTAGTACAACTTTAACAGCAACATTATCGGAATTTAAAAAAGGTAAATTTGAATATAAAGCAGATAAAACAGGTGTAGTGCATGTAAGTTTTGGAAAATCAAACTTTACAGAAACCCAACTTATCGATAATTTAACCTCATTATATAAATCAATTGAACAAAATCGACCTTCTGGTGTAAAAGGGAAATATTTTAAAAGTTTCTTTATCTGCACAACAATGGGTCCCTCAATTCAATTAGATTTAAACTCTTTCCTTTAAGTTTTTTATTGAACTTAAAGTAACTCGAAAATTTCATTAAACTTATTTATATATATATTAACAAAGACTTATTATGTCAGAAAAAATTGATCAAATTGTTGAAGAGTTAAAAACATTAACACTATTAGAAGCATCAGAATTAGTTAGTAAAATTGAAGAAACATTTGGTGTCGATGCTTCAGCAAGTGCAGGTGGGACTATGGTAATGGCAGGTCCAGCTGCAGCAGAGGAAGTTGAAGAAAAAACAGAATT
>Ga0194002_1000004_pt1 | contig 26797 bp, 39 predicted proteins | sample FLT_89_MG_FD_140318 | JGI IMG/M metagenome (GOLD analysis project Ga0194002, IMG submission 140318) | Sediment microbial communities from the Broadkill River, Lewes, Delaware, United States - FLT_8-9_MG | ecosystem: Environmental > Aquatic > Freshwater > River > Sediment | place: USA: Delaware... | reverse complement strand
GCCCTAACTGTGTTATGTATAATAATAATAATTGGAAATCTTATTTTTAGTAAAGCTTTTACAGAAAAAAATTTTAATAAAATCTGTTTATTGACTTGCCTAATCAGAGTACATTGAGATAAAGTAGAATTTTAAATATTTTCATTAAAAATGAATTTGTAATCAATTATAAATTAGAAATTATGGCAAAAAAAATACTATACCAAGATAATGCAAGACGTGCTTTAGAGCGAGGAATGGAAATAATGGTTGAAGCGGTATCTGTTACATTAGGTCCAAAAGGTCGAAACGTTGTTTTAGAAAAAACGTACGGTTCTCCACAAATTGTTAATGATGGAGTAACTATTGCTAAAGAAATTAATCTTGAAGATCATATTGAAAATACAGGAGTAGCTTTAATTCGACAAGCTGCCTCAAAAACCAATGATGTTGCAGGTGATGGGACAACAACGGCAACCGTCTTAGCCTATGCTATGGTAAAAGAAGGTTTAAAAAATGTCGCAGCGGGGGCAAATCCTATTTCTATCAAATTAGGAATGGAAAAAGCAACGCAGTATTTAGTTACACAAATTAATGAGTTTGCCCAACCAGTTGAAGATATTCAAGCCATTCAACAAGTAGCAGCCATTTCAGCAGGAAATGATAATATAATTGGATCGTTGATCGCAGATGCATTATCAAAAGTAGGAAAAGAGGGTGTAATTTCATTAGAAGAAGGGAAAGGAATTGTTACAGAATTAGAAATTACTGAAGGAATGAAGTTAGAAAAAGGATTTATTTCCCCATATTTCATTACAAATACAGAAAAAATGGAAGCTTCCTATGATAATCCTTTTATTTTGTTAACGGATAAACGAATTACTTTAGTTCAACAAGATTTATTACCGATATTAGAACAAATAACAAAAACAAAACGTCCATTACTTATTATTGCAGAAGATGTTGAAAAAGAAGCGTTAGCAACATTAATTTTAAATAAATTACGTGGGATTGTAAATGTAGTTGCAATTCGAGCACCGGGATTTGGAGAATTACGAAAACAAATGTTAGAAGATATTGCTATTTTAACCGGTGGAACTGTCATTACACAAGATGCTGGATTAAGTTTAGATAATATTCAGGTAAGTTTATTAGGACAAGCTCGGCGTATTATTGTAACTAAAGATACAACGACAATTGTTGGTGATGGAATAGAAATCGAACAAATTAAAACTCGTTGCGAACAATTACGCAAACAAGTAAATATTGCAGATACCGGTTACGAAAAAGAAAAACTTCAAGATCGAATTGCAAAACTTTCAGGTGGTATTGCTGTTATTCGTGTAGGCGCGGTGACGGAAACGGAAATGAAAGATAAAAAATTACGATTAGAAGATGCAATAAATGCTACGCGAGCTGCGGTGGAAGAAGGTATTGTTCCGGGCGGGGGAGCTACTTTAACTCACTTAGCAGATAATCTTTTAACTTGGGCAAAAGTTAATTTAAAGGAAGATGAATTAATTGGCGCAATGATTATTGGACGAGCTATTGTCGCCCCCTTAAGACGTATTGCTGAAAATGCTGGTATTAATGGACCTGTTATAATTGAGAAAGTGCAACAACAAGAATTTGAAGTTGGTTATAATGCGGCAAAAAATACATTTGGTAATATGTATGAAGAGGGTGTTGTCGATCCAGCCAAAGTAACTCGTTCAGGATTACAGAATGCTACATCAATTGCAAGTATGATTCTAACAACAGAATGTATTATTGTTGATGAAACAGAAAACTAAAATACTAACAAATATATATTATATTTCAATTCTCTGTTCTATTTTTATCAAATCAAAAAATTATTATTGATTTGATAAAAAATATTATAAATCATTTAAATTTGACATTGGATCACTATCAGGTTGATCAACAAACGGTTTTGCTTCTACCATATCTTTCATCGCCATTTTTAACTCTTCAACTAATAATTTCAGTGATTCAAAATTATCGGTTTGCGTATCTTGACGAATATTTTCTATTAGTTTTTGAACATTTTGTTGTTTTTCTTCAGGAATACTTGTTTTAAAAAGATTAAGTTCTTTTTCCGCTTCAAAACATAAAGTTTCCGCCTGATTTTTTAAATCAATATTTTGTCTTTTTTCTTTATCAAAAGTCGCATATTTTTCGGCTTCCGCTAACATATCGCTAACTTCTGTTTCATCTAAATTTGAAGCTCCTTGGATTGTAACTGATTGCTCAATCCCAGTTTCTAATTCTTTAGCTTTAACTGATAATAAACCATCAACGTCTATATCAAAAGTAACTTCAATTTGAGGAACACCTCGTTCCGCTGCTGGAATACCATCTAATCGGAAATTTCCAAGACTTTTATTTCCTGCGACCAATTCTCTTTCCCCTTGTAAAACATGAATTTCTACATTTGTTTGATTTTCAACGGCTGTTGAAAACATCTCTGATTTCTTGACAGGAATTGTAGTATTACGAGCAATAATTTTTGTCATAACACCACCTAAAGTTTCAACACCTAGTGATAATGGCGTAACATCCAATAATAAAACATCTTTAATTTCACCTGCAAGAATACCTGCCTGAATAGCTGCTCCAATAGCAACAACTTCATCAGGATTTACAGATTGATTTGGTTTTTTATTTGTTAATGATTCGACTAAATTTTGAATAGCTGGAATTCTAGTAGATCCGCCAACTAGTACAACTTCATTAATATCCGATTTTTCAAGACGAGCATCACTAAGTGCTTTTTCTACAGGAATACGACAGCGATCAATTAATTCCTGACATAAAGTTTCAAAGGTTTGACGGGTTAATTCTTTTTCAATGTGTTTTGGCCCTGTTTTATCTGCCGTAATAAATGGTAAATGAATCGTTGTTTTTTCAACTGTCGATAGTTCCATTTTTGCTTTTTCAGCAGCTTCCGTTAATCTTTGTAATGCTTGAATATCTTCCGTTAAATCAATTCCTTCTTGTTCTTCAAATTCTTTTACTAACCAACGAACTAGAACTTTATCAAAATCATCACCACCTAAACTTGTATCACCAGCGGTTGCTAATACTTCAAAAATCCCATCACCAACTTCTAAAATTGAAACATCAAATGTCCCACCACCTAAATCAAATACTAATATGGTTTCATTCTGTTTCTTATCCAGCCCATAAGCTAATGATGCTGCAGTCGGTTCATTAATAATTCTTAAAACTTCAATACCAGCAATTTTTCCAGCATCCATTGTTGCTTGTCGTTGAGAATCATTAAAATATGCTGGGACTGTTATTACAGCTTGCGTTACTTCTTGTCCTAAATAAGTTGTAGCATCATTAATTAATTTTCGTAAAACTTGAGCAGAAATCTCTTCAGGACTAAACTCTTTGTTTACTGATGAGCAATTAATTTTAATGTTTCCATTTTGATCTTTAACAACTTTATAAGGTAATTTTTTCGCATCTTCAGAAACTTCTAATTCTTTTGAGCCAATAAACCGTTTTACCGAGAAAAATGTATTTTCTGGATTAATCACAGCTTGACGTTTTGCAATTTGTCCTACTAATAATTCTTGTTTTTTTGTATATGCGACGATTGAAGGAGTTGTTCGTAAACCTTCAGCATTTACAATAACACTTGGTTGTCCACCTTCAATAGCTGCAACAACGGAGTTTGTCGTTCCTAAGTCAATCCCTACAACTTTTCCCATGGCGTTTTCTAATTTTTATAAATAGTTAATTTCTTTCATTATATAAATAATAATTGAACCTCTAAAAGAACATTAGTATCCGTAAATAATTTTATAATAAACGTGTATATTTACCCTATATAGACAAATAAAAGAAATTTTTATAGATTAAAAGTAATTTAACAATTTTGATTGTTTTATTATTTAAGTAAAAAGTTATTCGAATTAACTTTATTTTGCTTTTATAACAGTTAATATAAATTTCATTTATATATATATATATATTATATTTGGAGAAATATTGTGGCATTAGGTTTATTAGGTAATAAAATTGGAATGACTCAAATTTTTGATGACTCCGGTAACATTATTCCAGTTACAATTTTGAAAGTTGGGCCATGTGTTATTACACAAATTAAAACGACTTTAACGGACGGGTATAACGCCATTCAAATTGGGTACGGAACTGTCTCAAACAAATCGTTAACTCAACCTGAATTAGGACATCTACAAAAATCAAATATTCAACCCTTGAAATATTTAAAAGAGTTTCGAGTAAACGATCCGGATGAATTTAAAGTGGGTCAAGTTTTAAATGTTGAATCATTAACGGCAGGTGAATTTATTGATGTTACAGGAAAAAGCTCTGGAAAAGGATTTTCAGGTCTTCAAAAACGTTATAACTTTACACGAGGACCTATGACTCATGGTTCAAAAAACCATAGAGCACCAGGTTCAATTGGTATGGGAACAACTCCTGGCCGCGTGTTACCTGGGAAAAAAATGGCAGGTCAACTCGGTAATAAAAAGACAAAAACCAAAAAGTTAAAAATTATTCAAGTTAATGGGAATGAAGATATTTTAGTAGTAAAAGGTTCTGTTCCTGGGAAACCCGGTAATCTAATTACTATTGGTGTCTCAAAATAATTTGAATTCTATTATCAAAGAAATAAATTTAGGTAAAAATAACGTATGACTGTTCAAAAATTTATTACATACAATTCGTTAGATATAGATGGAAACGTATTAAACGAAGAATACAAATTAGAATTAAATGTCCTTGAAAATGTGGGAAATTCTTTAATTCATAAAGATATTTTAAGACATCAAAATTCGAAACGACAAGGTACTCTTTCAACAAAAACACGAAGTGAAGTTCGTGGGGGTGGACGAAAACCTTGGCAACAAAAAGGAACTGGTCGTGCAAGAGCAGGTTCAAGTCGTTCGCCTTTATGGAAAGGGGGAGGGGTTATTTTTGGTCCAAAACCAAAAAAAACTACCTTGAAGTTAAATAAAAAAGAACGCAAATTAGCGTTACAAACCTTACTGTATAATAAACGTAATAACATTTCTGTTATTGAGAATTTAGAAACTAATATAGATTTACCAAAAACAAAAACGTTCTACAATCTTTGTAAAAACTGTGGCATTAACTTAGATCAAAAAACATTAGTAATTACTTCCAAAAAAACAGTTTCTTTAAAATTGGCAACGCGAAATATTAAAAATGTAGAACTAATCTCTGCTGCCAATTTAAATACTTTTAGTTTATTAAAAGCAAAGCAAATTCTAATTACGCCACTAGCAGTAAATGATATAAAGGAGATTTATTGTGGTTGATTCTTCATATTTTAATCGTAGTACGACAAATATTATAAAATATCCAATTATTACGGATAAAGCAACAAGACTTTTAGAAAATAATCAATATAGTTTTATCGTAAATCCTTCCTCAGATAAAATTACAATTAAAGCAGCTATCGAATATTTGTTTAATGTAAAAGTAATAAAAGTTAATACTTGTCACCTTCCTAAAAAGAAAAAACGTGTCGGGAAATATTTAGGTTGGAAGTCACACTATAAAAAAGCAATTGTTACTTTATCACAAGGTGATAGAATAAATTTATTTGCAGAAAATTAATAACTATAGAATCAAGATTAATCAAGTTTATGAGTATTCGTCTTTACAAATCGTATACACCAGGCACGCGCAATCGAGCACTTTCTTCGTTTGCGGAAATTACAAAAACAAAACCTGAAAAAAGCTTAATTCAAAAAAATCACCGTAATAAAGGACGAAATAATCGAGGTGTTATCACAATTCGTCACCGTGGTGGTGGGCATAAAAGAAGATATCGTTTAATCGATTTTGGTCGTAAAAAACATAATATAGAAGCTGTAGTAGCTTCCATTGAATATGATCCAAATCGTAATGCTCGAATTGCACTACTTCATTATCGTGATGGGGAAAAACGTTATATCTTACATCCAAATAATTTAAATGTAGGAGATGTAATATCTTCTGGTTCGGGAATTTCTCTTCAAATTGGAAATGCATTACCTTTAGAACAAATACCTTTAGGGGCCTCTGTTCATAATATTGAATTAATCCCAAATCGAGGTGGGCAAATTGTAAGAGCAGCAGGAACGTCTGCTAAAATACTTGCAAAAGAAGGAGATTATGTCACATTAAGGTTACCATCCAAAGAAATTCGTTTAATTCGTAAAGAATGTTTTGCTACTATTGGAGAAGTTAGTAACAACGATGCTTTTTTAGTACAAAGTGGTAAAGCAGGACGAACTCGTTGGTTAGGAAAACGGCCAACAGTACGAGGTTCAGTAATGAATCCTTGTGATCATCCACATGGTGGTGGAGAAGGACGAGCTCCTATTGGACGGACCCGACCATTAACACCTTGGGGAAAACCAGCCCTAGGAATAAAAACGAGAAAAAAGAAAAAAGCAAGTGATGCATATATTCTTCGTCGCCGTTCATAATTGAACGTAAAAGTATAAAAAACTAAAAACTAATAAAACTATCTTTAAAGATGTCAAGATCATTAAAAAAAGGACCTTTTGTTGCATATCATTTATTAAAAAAAATTGATAAAATGAATGCTGCTGGGAAAAAAGATGTCATTACAACCTGGTCTCGTAGTTCAACAATACTACCTAGTATGGTAGGCCATACTATTGCTGTCTATAATGGTAGACAGCATGTACCAATTTTTATTTCCGATCAGTTAGTAGGTCATAAATTAGGAGAATTCGTTTCAACGCGAACTTTTAAATCACATATCAAAACAGATAAAAAAACAAAGCGTTAAGCAAAACTCTTTATGAATATTTCCTCTTTAATTGAGGATAGTAGGTACTCGGTTGGAAAGAATCAAATTAAATCAAATCACGAATTAGATACTTTTGAACCAATTTTTCAAACATTTACTGTCAAATGTGAGAAAAAACTTTCGTCACAAATAAAAGCAGTCTTAAAAACGTGGAAAGGTAAAGCTTTCTATTATGCCAATGAAGACTTATTATATCTCTTTAAATCAAATTCTACGGAACAAGATTTTTTTTTAAAAATTTTACATTCCATGGCAATATTTATTCAGAATGCTACGTCTGCAAGCTTTTTTGATATCTATATTTATGATGTGAATATTAATCGAATTTCAAGATTTAAGAAATCTAGTAGCCTACACGCAAAAAATATCGAAATGTTAGACTCTATCACGTTTACATTAAAATGTTCAGTCACCTCTCCTCCTGAAAAACCTGAAATTCCCTGGTAATATAAAGATAATTAATAGTTGAACGGATCACAAATTTTATTTTTGTGATTAAATTTGTTTTTTATTAATTAATTCACTTACAGTTTTAGAAATTTTAACTAATTTAATTCACCGAAGTGAATAATATATCAAACTGGAAGGAATAAGTTAATGGATTAAATTCATTCATCTTATTTTAAAAAATTAGATAGCTCAGAATCATCTATAAGAATATATTTACATTATCAGACTTTTAGAAGAAATATTAAAATCTAACGAAATAAAAAAATTGTGGAGAATATTATATGTCCAACATACAAACAGTTAAAGCAGTTGCTAAATATATTCGAATGTCCCCACATAAAGTACGACGAGTTTTAAATCAAATTCGAGGACGTTCGTATCAAGAAGCATTAATGATATTAGAATTTTTACCATATGATGCTGGTGGTCCAGTTTGGCAAGTAGTTCATTCGGTAGCAGCTAATGCAAAAAATAATTATGGTTTAGATAAGAAAAAGTTAATTATTGATGAAGTCTTTGCTAATGAAGGGCCGAAATTAAAACGGATTCGACCTCGTGCACAAGGTCGGGCTTATCGTATTTTGAAACCAACTTGTCATATTACAATTGTTGTGAAAGGGGTTAGTTAAATAACTTTATAAATTATATTTTTATTAAAAGGATTAATTCTGTGGGACAAAAGACACATCCTTTAGGATTTAGATTAGGTATTACACAAGAACATAGATCGACCTGGTATGCAAATTTTAACCAGTATGCGAATTTACTAGAAGAAGATAATCGGATTCGAACATATTTGAATAAACTTGCAAAAACGGCAAGTATTTCGAATATTCAAATTAACCGAAATGGATTAAGTGATCAGATTCAAGTAAATATTGAAACAGGGCGTCCAGGGGTCTTAGTGGGCGAAAATGGAGCTGGTATAAAAACATTATTAAGCAATATTAAAAAAATTTTACCTAATAGTCGCCAGGTAACAATTAATATTATTGAAGTGGAAAAAGTTAATTTAAATGCTTCCCTTATTGGTGATTTAGTTGTTGAACAACTTGAAGATCGTGTTGCTTTTCGAAAAGCGATTCGAAAAGCAATGCAAAGTGCTCTTGACGAGAATGTTAACGGTATTAAAATTCAAGTTTCGGGACGACTAAACGGAGCGGAAATTGCTCGAAGCGAATGGATTCGCGAAGGGCGGGTTCCGTTACAAACATTACGCGCTGATATTGATTATGCGACTAAAGAAGCTCATACTATTTATGGGGTTTTAGGTGTTAAAGTTTGGTTATTTAAAAGTGAAATTTTAGCAAAATAGAAAATAAACTTAATAGATTTATATTTTATCGAATTATTTGATTATGTTAAGTCCAAAAAGAACAAAATATAGAAAGTATCATCGTGGACGGATGCGTGGAAAGGCTACCAGAGGAAATGAGATCACTTTTGGTGATTTTGGATTACAGGCTTTAGAACCTACATGGATTACCTCACGCCAAATTGAAGCAGCTAGACGAACGATTACACGTTATACAAAACGTGGTGCCGCTTTATGGATTCGAATTTTTCCCGATAAAACGGTAACGGCTCGGGCTGCAGAATCACGTATGGGTTCAGGTAAAGGGGCGGTCGATTACTGGGTAGCTGTCGTTAAACCTGGAACAATTTTATTCGAAATTGCCTCTGTTCCGGAAGAAATTGCCCGCACAGCTTTAAACTTAGCCTCGTATAAATTACCAATAAAAACAAAATTTATTACCAGAAGTAACATTGAATAAATTATGAGTATAGTTCAATTTAATGAGATGCTAGCACTTCCAAATTCTGAAATTTCTAAAGCGATTATTCAAACGGAAAAAGAATTATTTCAACTGCAATTTAAAAAAGCTACTCGTCAACCTTTTAAACCTCACGAAATAAAGTCTGCAAAACGTCGTTTAGCTCAATTGAAAACAATATTGACATCAAGACTAGATGCTTTAGAAAAAAAACGTGGTTATACTGTAACAAAATTAATAAAAAAACAAAATTACATGACCGGTAATTTCTAAGGAACAATAACTCGGTATAAAAAAGATGATTTAAGGAGTTTTAAATGCCAGTAAAAGAAAAAGTTGGTATTGTTGTTAGTAATAAAATGCAAAAAACTATAGTAGTAAAAGTTGAAAGTCGTTATCCTCATCCAATTTATTCAAAAACAATGACAAAAACAAGAAAATATTTAGCTCATGATGAAATGGGTGAATGTAACATTGGCGATCAAGTTCTAGTACAAGAATGTCGTCCATTAAGTAAGCGAAAACGTTGGACATTAGCCAAAGTTCTTTCGAAATCCTCTTTAGTTAATTAACAGTAAATTTATATGATTTATCCACAAACAATGTTAACAGTGGCTGATAATACCGGCGCTCGAAAAATTATGTGTATTCGAGTTTTAGGTGGAAATCGAAAATATGCAAAAATTGGCGATACAATAATTGGGGTTGTTAAAGAAGCTATCCCAAATATGCCGATTAAACGATCTGATATCGTAAGGGCAATTGTAGTTCGAACTTGCAAAACAATTCGTCGGCCAGATGGAATGTATATTCGTTTTGACGATAATGCAGCCGTAATTGTAAATCTTGACAATAATCCACGTGGAACGCGTGTATTCGGTCCAGTTGCACGTGAAATCCGTGACAAGAATTTTTCAAAAATCGTTTCATTAGCACCGGAGGTTTTATAAATGGCAAAGCAACAAAAAATGCATGTTAAAATTGGTGATAATGTAAAAATCATAACAGGTTTTGATAAAAATAAAACGGGAAAAGTTATTAAGATCGATCGAAATACTGGAAAAATTGTCGTTAAAGGTGTGAATTTTAAGTTCAAACACATTAAGCCTAGTACAGAGAATGAAGTAGGAGAAATTAAACAATTCGAAGCTCCGATTCATCATTCAAATGTAAAATTAAGTTTAAAAGAGTCATAATAATAGTGTAATTATATTAATATGCGCAATCAACATTCATTAGAAGAAATCGCTGAAATTTATCGTTTACTTGAGGATATAAAAGGTGAATATGAAGAAGGGATCCGAGCTGTTTTAAAAAAAAATGCTCCAACTCTATTTAGTAATCCTCATATGATTCCAAAACTTCAAAAAATTCAAATTAATCGTGGATTAGGATTAGCCGCTCAAAATACAAATATCTTAAAAAAAAGTATTAGCGAATTTACTAAGATTACCGGTCAAAAACCTGTAATAACAAAAGCTAAAAAAGCTATCGCTGGTTTTAAAATTCGTGAAAATATGGAATTAGGGCTAACTGTAACATTAAGAGGTAATAAAATGTATACTTTTCTTACCAAATTAATCTTTTTTACCTTTGCGCAGATACGTGATTTCCGGGGTTTATCAGTTAGAAGTTTTGATAAAGCGGGAAATTATACGTTAGGATTAAAAGAACAATTAATTTTTCCAGAAATTGATTACGATGAGGTTGATCAAACACAAGGATTTAGTATCACACTTGTATTCTCATCGTCAGCCCCTAAGTCCCGGTCAAAAACATTTGATAGAGTTTTAAATGGAATGATACTCTTTAAGTTTTTAAGATTCCCATTAAATGATTGTGGAAATTATGAAAAATATTCATCTTTCTCTGAAGTTAATCAAGCTTGGGACAGAAAAAAACATTTACGTCGAAAAAGATGGTCTCAAGAATAAAAAAAACGGTAAAAAATTTATAAGGAGACACTTGTGGTAACAGATACTATTTCGGATATGTTAACGCGAATTAGAAATGCAAATATGATTAAACATCAAATTGTACAAATTCCGGGTACAAAAATGTCTAAAGCTATTGCATTAATTCTTAAAGAAGAAGGTTTTATTGAGGATTTTGAGATTTACAGTGAAAATTCATTTGAATATTTACTTATTTCCTTAAAATATAAAGGAAAATTGCGTGAACCTGTTATTTGCAAAATGAAACGAGTAAGCAAACCTGGTTTACGAGTTTACGCTAATGCGAAACAATTACCAAAAGTTTTAGATAATTTAGGAATTGCAATTATTTCAACTTCAAAGGGAGTAATGACAAACCTAAAAGCAAAAGAGCTTGGGATTGGTGGTGAAGTTTTATGTTATATTTGGTAATGGGAGTAATTAAAAATTATGTCACGTATCGGAAAATTACCGATTAAAATACCCGCAAATGTCGATATTACTTGTAATGGACCAGATATTACAGTAAAAGGAAAATTTGGAACATTGCATAATACAATTCCAGAGGTTCTTGGAATTGAACAAATAGATGGTACTTTAATCGTAAGTCTAAAGAATAAAACACGAAATAGTCGTGCTTTACATGGTTTATATCGAACACTAATTAATAATATGGTAACGGGAGTTTCTGAACAGTTCCAGTTAACGTTAAATTTACAAGGTGTTGGATACCGAGCAGCAGTTCAAGGTAAGGATCTAGTATTGAATTTAGGTTACAGTCATCCTGTTAAAATGTTAATTCCTGACAGCATCTCTGTTGAAGTTGCTCAAAATACAACAATTAATTTAAAGGCTTGTGATAAGGAAAGTTTAGGCTTATTTGCGTCGAATATTAGATCTTGGCGACCACCTGAACCATATAAAGGTAAAGGTATTCTTTATAAAGGTGAAATTGTAAAACGAAAAGCTGGGAAGTCTGGGAAGTAGTAAAATTTAACAAGTCTTAAAACCATTTAAAATTAAAATACAATAGATTTATGAAATTTTCAAAGCGAGTTTTATTAAAACTCAAAAATAAAAATAAAAAGTTAAAACCTAATAAATATAAACGATTAAAACGTGAAAGTTTACGTGGCTTAATTAAAGGAACAACAGAGCGGCCACGTTTATCAGTATATCGTTCTAACGAAAATATTTATGCCCAAATTATTGATGACACAACTTCGCAAACTCTTGTTTCATGTTCAACTTTAGATCGTGATATTAAACTTAATATTCAAAATGGGCGAACATGTGATGCTTCCAAATTAATTGGACAAAAGTTAGCAAAACTGAGCCTTAAAAAAAATATTACTAAAATTGTGTTTGATAGAGGTCCTTATTTATATCATGGGCGAGTAAAAGCTTTAGCAGATGGTGCAAGAGAAGGTGGTCTTCAATTTTAATAAATAATTTGAAAACTAGAAGTATAAGTTTAATAAATTTTATGAGTACCGATTTAAAACAAGTTAATAAATCAAAAAAAACTTCACAACGTAACGACAATTCAACTGAATCGAAGTTCGTTGAACGGTTAATTAAAATTAGCCGGGTATCGAAAGTAACAAAAGGGGGGAAAAAGTTAAGTTTCCGTGCAATTGTCGTTGTAGGAAATGAAAATGGTCAAGTTGGAGTGGGAGTCGGAAAAGCCGATGATGTAGTTAATGCTTTTAAAAAAGCTAAAACTGATGGTAGAAAAAATTTAGTAAAAGTTCCAATTACAAAAGCGTTAAGTATTCCTCACCATGTAGTGGGAAATTTTGGGGCGTGCAAAATCATTATGCGACCATCGATTGAAGGTTCTGGGGTAATTGCTGGTGGATCTGTTCGAACTGTATTGGAAGTTGCTGGGATTAAAAATGTTATTGCTAAACAATTAGGATCAAATAATCTCTTAAATAATGCGCGCGCTGCGGTAGTAGCCTTAGATAATTTAACAACAAAGTCTCAAGTTGCAAAAAAACGAGATTTATATACCAATAATGTTGAAAACAGTAATAGTTAACATTTAAATTCTGGGAATAGAAATGAAACAAACCGATGATAAAGACAGTTTATTAAACCGACTTCTCTTAAGTTTAGGAATACTATTATTTATTCGAATGGGAACTTTTCTTCCAGTTCCTGGAATTGATCATGGACATTTAGAATTTTATATTGAACGGCATTTTAGATTAAGAACTTTAGTTAGTACATTCGCGGGTGATAATACGGTTGTAGTGGGTTTATTCACTTTAAATATTTTTCCTTATATAAATGCCTCAATTATTATGCAATTATTGGTAAGTCTAGTACCTAGTCTTTCTAAATTGCAAAAAGAAGGAGGTGCCGAAGCTCGAAGAAGTATCAATTCACTAACACGTTTATTGACATTGGGATGGTCTCTAATTCAAAGTGTTAGTGTAGCTTTTTATTTAAAACGTGCTTTATTTGAATGGAATCTAACTTTAGCTTGCGAAATAGTTATTTGGTTAACTACTGGTGCAATGATAGTGTTATGGCTTAGTGAAATTATCACAGAATATGGACTTGGAAATGGGCCTTCGCTTCTTATCTATACAAATATTGTCTCGAGTTTACCCGGTTTCCTCAAACAAATAATTGTTGAATCAAATGGAAATGTCCCTATTGGTTCTTGGTTATTAAGTTCTGGTATCTTATTTTTGGCGTTATATGGAATTGTTTTATTACAAGAAGGAATGCGAAAAGTTGATTTAATTTCTTCAAAACAATTAAATCAAACTTCTCTTCCTTTTTCTAGTTCCTCAGCTTTCGAATCGGGGTATTATATTCCATTAAGATTTAATCAAGCAGGCGTAATGCCAATTATTTTAACTACAGCTGTATTAGTTATTCCTACGTTTATTTATAATTTAGGTTTATTAAGAGTGTTAACACCACTAATAACTCTTCCGGTTTTTGTAAAATCATATAAAGTTATTTATTGGATTACTTATTTTGTTTTAATCTTACTTTTTAGCTTATTTTATTCAACGATTGTTGTTAATCCGAAAGATCTTTCAGATGAATTGCAAAAAATGGCTGTAAGTATACCGGGAATTCGACCAGGTGTAGAAACTACATTTTATTTAAAACAAGTTATGAAACGAGTAACGCTTTTAGGGGCAATTATGCTGGCTTTACTTGCGACATTACCTAATGTTATTCAAGCTATTTTATCTTTATCTGGTTTTACTAATTTAGGAACAACATCTTTGTTAATTTTAGTAGGTGTAATCTTAGATTTAACTCGAGAAATGCGAAGTATTATTCTTTCGAATATTTATTATGATATGTTTGAGTAAACAAGTTACAAAAAAATTAATTAATTAATTGAAAATATATAATGAAAGTTCGTCCTTCCGTAAAAAAAATGTGTGAAAAGTGTCGTGTAATTAAACGCCATGGAAAAATCATGGTAATTTGTGAAAATGCAAAACATAAACAACGTCAAGGTTAATAATTTAAAGGAGTTAATCAGGTGGTTAGATTAATAGGTGTTGATTTACCAAGGAATAAACGAATTGCATATGCGCTTACTTATATTCACGGAATTGGTATTACATCTGCAAAAAAAATTGTGGAACTAGCAGAGATTAGTCTCGATACGCGAACAAATGATTTAACAACAGAGCAAACGATAGCTCTACGTAACGCAGTAGAAACGATCGACTTAAAATTGGAAGGGGATCTTCGTCGTTTTAATGGTTTAAATATAAAACGATTAAATGAAATAAACTGTCATAGAGGAAAAAGACATAGAAATAGTTTACCTGTTCGTGGACAAAGAACACGAACAAATGCGCGTTCGAGACGAGGTTCAAAAAAAACAGTTACAGGTAAGAAAAAATAATTCTATTTATAAAATAATTCTATTAATTTAAATTTTTATTGTATATGGCACAAAAAATTCGAAAATCTACCTTTAAAAAGGATAAAAATAGTCTTGTTACAGGTGTAGTTCATATTCAATCAACCTTTAATAATACAATTGTAACAATTACTAATTTAACAGGTGATACAATTTCTTGGGCTTCTGCTGGAAGTTCTGGTTTTAAAGGAGCTAGAAAAGGTACACCATTCGCAGCCCAAACAGCGGCTGAAAAAGCTGCTTTAGATGCCTTAAGTAAAGGTATGAAAAGCGTAGAAATTTTAGTAAAAGGTCAAGGATCTGGTCGTGAAACCGCTATTCGCTCTATTGAAGGAGCTGGGTTTGAAGTGATGTCTATTCAAGATATAACACCGGTACCACATAATGGTTGCCGCCCACCAAAACGTCGTCGTGTTTAAATAAGAAATAAAACATACTTTCTATAAATTTTAAAATGAATTTAAATTAGACCTATGAATAATTTCTATATAAAGTCTCTTAAATCAGAAAAAATTGAATCCGGATCCATGTATGGCCAATTTGTAATAAAGTCTTTACGTCCTGGTCAAGGGATAACAGTCGGAAATATGTTGCGACGAATATTACTAAGTGATTTAGGGGGAACTGCAATTACAGGCGTTCGAATTGCGGGAGTGCGTGATGAATTTTCTACAATTCCAGGAATTCGGGAAGATATTTTAGAGATCCTACTAAATTTAAAAGGAATTATCTTAAAAAGTAAGACAACTGAATCACAGTTTGGACGACTGAAAATTAAAGGGCCTGCTGTTGTAACAGCTAATTCTTTAGAACTTCCCTCTAATTTGGAAGTCGTGAATCCAAATCATTATATCGCAACGATTTCTACTTCTAATGTTCTTGAAATTGAATTAAAATTTGAACACGGCACTGGTTATAAATTAGCCGGTCAAACTTTTTGTAAAAAATCTCAAGATTATCTACAGATTGATGCTATTTTTATGCCTGTCCAAAAGGTAGATTTTAAAATTGAAAATGTTTATGATAATTCAAATTATTTAACCGAACGGTTATTTCTCGATATTTGGACAAATGGTAGTATTTCTCCAGAAGATGCAATTTATTCTGGGTCAACATTTATTATTGATTTATTCACTTCTTTATTGGAAAATAAACTACCACAAGAAGTTAATGAATCAAAAATTGAAACGCTTTCAACTCCCAAGAATCCACATACAAATATCGCTATTGAAGAATTGCATTTATCTGTACGCGCTTATAACTGTTTAAAACGTGCGCAAATCAATACAATTGGTGATTTATTGAAATATTCACCTGAAAAATTACAAGAACTTAAAAATTTTGGACGAAAATCTGCAGACGAAGTTTTTACCACTCTAAAAAATAAATTAGGAATAGTTTTAAAGTAATTAATTATTTTATTTTATTAATTAACATTTTATGAATGAAACATTTATCCCAGCATCTGATTATAAAAAAAAGAATTGGTGTTTAATTGATTGTAAAAACCAAAAATTAGGTCGGATTGCAACAGTAATTAGTAGTCTTTTGGCGGGAAAACAAAAACAAGACTATCACCCTGCATTTGATGTAGGTGATTATGTTATAGTAATTAATGCTCAAGATATGATATTTGATAGTAATCGACCACGGTTTTCTGTGAATGTACCTGGTCGACCTGGTCGTTCATTAAAACAAGTATTAAATGCTTTACCATCACAGCTTTTAATGCGTGCTGTATATGGTATGTTAGCGAACGGTGCGGCTAAAAAAAGTTTAGCTAAAAGATTAAAAATTTATAATGGTCCTGAACATCCTCATGGGGCCCAAAATCCAATAAAATTAGATGAGTTTCTATAATTCTATTAACAATACAAAATAGTTATGAACACTAAAATTGAAGCAGTTTTTCGAAAAAACAGTATTGGCTTAGGAAAACGAAAACAAGCAATTGCTCGAGTTTTTCTTGTTCCAGGAGAAGGAAATATTATTATCAATAAAGTTCCCGGTGAAAAATATTTACAATATAATGTAACTTATTTGAATCAAATTTATGCACCTTTAAAAGAGTTAGATTTAGAAAAACAATTTGATATTATTGCTCTAGTTCGTGGAGGAGGCCTTACAGGTCAAACTGAAGCAATCCAATTAGGAGTTGCAAGATTACTCTGTCAAATGAATCCACAAAATCGTTTAATTTTAAAACCATTTGGATTTTTAACTCGAGATGCTCGAATTAAAGAACGAAAAAAATATGGTTTACGAAAAGCCAGAAAAGCTCCACAATATTCAAAACGTTAAAAAATTTACAAATATGCCAAAAGCTGAAATTCATCCTACATGGTTTTCTGATACTCCAATAATTTGTGATGGAAAACCTCTTTGTTATGTTGGTTCTACAAAACGTGAATTGCAAGTGGATGTTTGGTTAGCTAACCATCCATTTTATACCGATTCACAAACAATTATTGATAGTGAAGGTCGTGTTGAAAGATTTATGAAAAAATATGGAATAACTTCCACTAATGAATAAATAGATACCTATCTTTAAGAATTTATATTTACCTACTAATTTTAAAATACATGCCAACTATTCAACAATTAGTTCGTTCAAGACGGATACAAATTAAGAAAAAAACAAAATCGCCAGCACTTGTTAATTGTCCTCAGCGACGCGGTGTATGTACGCGTGTTTATACAACGACACCTAAGAAGCCAAATTCCGCAATTCGAAAAGTAGCTCGTGTTAGATTAACATCTGGTTTTGAAGTTACGGCTTACATTCCGGGAATTGGTCATAATTTACAAGAACATTCCGTAGTTTTAATTCGGGGTGGACGAGTAAAAGATTTACCAGGTGTTCGCTATCATATTATCCGGGGCGCTTTAGATAGTGTTGGTGTAAAAGATCGAACACAAGGTCGTTCGAAATATGGTGTTAAAAAACCAAAAAGTGATAAATAACTATTCTCAATAATTGGAAAATATATTAATATTATGTCTCGTCGAAATATCTCAAAGAAAAGATTTCCAGAAGCCGATTCTACTTACAATAGCTATTTAGTAAGTTTACTTATTACTCGAATTTTAAAATCCGGGAAAAAAAACTTAGCTCAAAATATAGTTAATGCTGCTTTCGAAATTATTAAGGTTAAAACGAATGAAGATCCATTAGTAGTTTTTGAAAGAGCCATTAGAAATGCAAGTCCCGTTGTAGAAGTAAAAGCGAGACGAATTGGTGGTTCGACTTATCAAGTTCCGATTGAAGTTAGTGGATTCCGAGCAACAAATTTATCTTTACGGTGGCTTATTCAATATTCACGTCAACGAGTTGGTCGAACGATGTCAATTAAATTAGCTAACGAAATTATTGACACAGCAAACGATATCGGTAATACTATTAAGAAAAAAGAAGAAACACATAAAATGGCAAATGCAAATAAAGCTTTTGCACATTTTCGTTATTAATTAGTAACAAACTAAATTCTCGCTAAAAGCCTAATATCTTCTATTATCTAAATTAAAAATTCAAAGGAAATTTTATAAATGGCACGTGAAAAATTTGAACGTACAAAACCGCATGTTAATATTGGAACAATCGGTCACGTAGATCACGGTAAAACAACTTTAACTGCAGCAATTACAGCAACTTTAGCTTTAGAAGGAAATGCAGCAGTTAAAGATTATTCAGATATTGATGGTGCTCCAGAAGAACGTGCTCGTGGTATTACGATTAATACAGCACACGTAGAATATGAAACAGAAAATCGTCACTATGCTCATGTAGATTGTCCTGGTCACGCGGATTATGTAAAAAATATGATTACAGGTGCCGCTCAAATGGATGGCGCGATCCTAGTAGTATCAGCTGCGGATGGTCCCATGCCACAAACCCGTGAGCATATCTTATTATCAAAACAAGTTGGTGTTCCAGATATTGTTGTTTTTTTAAATAAAGAAGATCAAGTTGATGATGCTGAATTATTAGAATTAGTTGAATTAGAAGTTCGTGAATTACTTTCAGCTTATGATTTCCCTGGTGATGATATTCCAATTTGTCCAGGTTCTGCATTACAAGCTATTGAAGCAATTTCTTCAAATCCAGATATCAAGCGTGGTGATAATCCTTGGGTAGATAAAATCTATGCATTAATGGATGCAGTAGATGAATATATCCCTACACCAGAGCGTGATATTGAAAAAACATTTTTAATGGCTATTGAAGACGTTTTCTCAATTACTGGGCGTGGTACTGTGGCAACAGGTCGAATTGAACGTGGTGTTGTTAAAGTTGGTGATAACGTTGAAATTGTTGGTATTGGGGAAACACAAACAACGACAATCACCGGAATTGAAATGTTCCAAAAAACTTTAGACGAAGGGTTTGCTGGTGATAATGTTGGTATCTTATTGCGTGGTGTAACACGTGAAGATATTGAACGTGGAATGGTGCTAGCACAACCGGGTACAATTACTCCACATACTAATTTTGAATCAGAAGTTTATGTCCTAACAAAAGATGAAGGCGGACGTCATACGCCATTCTTTACAGGTTATAGACCACAATTCTACGTACGTACAACTGATGTAACAGGTGCTATTACACAATTTACTGCTGATGATGGTAGTGTGGTTGAAATGGTAATGCCTGGTGATCGTATTAAAATGACAGCTGAATTAATTTATCCAGTAGCCATTGAAGAAGGTATGCGATTTGCCATTCGTGAAGGTGGTCGTACAATTGGAGCAGGTGTTGTTTCTAAAATTATTAAATAATCAAATGAGTTTATGGAAATAAAAACGAATGCAAAAATTCGTGTACGATTAGAATCTTTTAATCATGAACTTTTAACTTCAGCATGTAAAAAAATCACGGAAATTATAGAAACCAGTGAAACAAATCGTTTATCAGTTGTTTCACTACCAACTGATAAGCGTATCTATTGTGTTCTACGTTCTCCACATGTCGACAAAGATTCAAGAGAACATTTTGAACTAAGAATTCATAAAAGAATTGTTGAAATTTTTTATGATCCAAGTATTGAAATGTCAAATTTATTACTGAATTTAGAGTTACCTTCGGGTGTATTATCTCGTATTGACTTATGTTAATTTTATACTTTAGGTTTCTATGAATACATAGAAACCTAAAGATAGTCTTCTACGATAATTTTTTATTTTATATATAGACATAAATAAAATCGTTTCATCGTTATAATTATTTTGGGATTAAGTTTTTCTATTTTTATTTTTTTACATTTCAAAATCTACTTAATATTTAAATTGTAAAAAAAGAACAAAAGGATTAACATTGAAATAACGTTTAACAATAAGCTTCAATTGAAAGTTTAAAAAATAAATATTTAGATTTTCTAATTTTAAATAGATTGGGGACGGAGGGACTTGAACCCTCACGCACTTTCACAAGGCAACGGATTTTAAGTCCGTCGTGTCTACCAATTCCACCACATCCCCGTATGTACATATGATTTATACGTTAATTTTATATAATAATTAACGAAAAAAGCAAGATAATAGAGTGAAATGAATAGGCGGCACTCAGATTCGAACTGAGGATCGAGGATTTGCAATCCACTGCCTTACCACTTGGCCATACCGCCAATTTACTTATTAAAGTAATATTTAATTCATCTTAGTAACTACTTTAATTGATTTCCCTGACGCTGACAATATAAAAAATTTAATTATAAAAAATTTTTAATTCTATTTTTTACTCTCCAATATAACTCAAATGTTAAATAACCAAATTATCTCTTCAATTGTTTCAATTTTTGGCCTATAATAGTTAGTAAAACTCTAAGTAATTAGCCTTTCAAATTTAAAAATGAGTATTTTGGCAAAAAGGGGAGAAGCTCAAGTAAGTGAATAATTAATTTTCAATTCATGTATTCAAAATCATCATAAAAGAATTAAAATTTTTAAATTTACTTAATAAAATTTAATTGGATTTTTGTGATTGTTGAATGGAATGAAAAATACAAGGAGACCAGAATGTTTGAAAAGTTTACTGAAGGTGCCATTAAAGTCATAATGTTATCTCAAGAAGAAGCGAGAAGAATGGGTCATAATTTTGTCGGAACCGAACAATTATTACTTGGAATTATTGGACAACGACATGGAATTGGAGCCCGAGCGTTAAAGAAACAAAAGGTAACGTTAAAAAAGGCAAGAAGAGAGATTGAATTGTATATTGGACGTGGGACTGGATTTGTTGCCTCAGAAATTCCTTTTACACCAAGGGCAAAACGCGTACTTGAAATGGCAGTGCATGAAGGTAAAGATCTTGGACAAAACTTTGTAGGAACTGAGCATATCTTATTAGCCCTTATAAGTGAGTCTGATGGAGTTGCGATGCGGACTTTAGATAAATTAGGAGTTAATATTCCAAAACTTCGTAACTTAATTCTAATGTACATTGAGGAAAATCAAGAAGAAATATTACGTCCTTTAACACAGGCTGAAAAATTCTTGTTAGAACGTGAGAAAAAAGGAAGTTCTACTCCTACATTAGATGAATATTCTGAAAACATTTCAAAAGAGGCTGTAGATGGGAAATTAGATCCAGTAATTGGTCGTGATAAAGAGATTCATGAAGTAATTAAAGTGCTAGCTCGACGTCGGAAAAATAATCCTGTTTTAATAGGAGAACCGGGTGTTGGTAAAACAGCCGTAGCTGAAGGTCTTGCACAGTTAATTATTGCTGAAAAAGCTCCGGATTTCCTAGATGGTAATCTTTTAATGGCCTTAGATTTAGGATCAATTTTAGCAGGTACTAAATATCGAGGAGAATTTGAGGAACGAATTAAACGAATTGTTGAAGAAGTTCAAAATGATTCAGCTATTATTCTAGTAATTGATGAAATCCATACATTAGTAGGTGCTGGTGCTGCTGAAGGAGCTGTTGATGCGGCTAATATTTTAAAACCAGCATTAGCACGAGGAAAATTCAGATGTATTGGAGCAACCACAATTGATGAATATCGAAAATATATTGAGCGTGATCCAGCTTTAGAGCGAAGATTCCAACCAGTACATGTTAAAGAACCTACGGTTGGAGTTACTATCGAGATATTACTCGGTTTACGGTCAAAATTTGAAGAACATCATACGTTAAGTTATCATGATAAGGCTGTCGAACAAGCAGCAATCCTTGCAGATAAATTTATTGCTGATCGTTTTTTACCGGATAAAGCCATTGATGTTTTAGATGAAGCCGGTTCACGGGTTCGGCTAGAAAACAGACGTTTGCCACGTGGAATGAAACGATTATTAAAGGAATTACAAGATACATTAAGAGATAAAGAAGAAAGTATTAAAGAACATGATTTTGATATTGCCAAACAGTTAGTCGACCATGAAATGGAAGTTCGGACGCATATTAGAATTATGAAACAAAGTATATTAACAAACGAGACTCTTGGACTTGCTCGAAAAGAAATTGATACTGTCTTAGAAGGTGATGTGGCCGAAGTTATTGCAGGTTGGACAGGTATACCGGTAAATAAAATTTCCGATTCAGAGTCAAAACGACTTTTAACAATGGAAGAAACACTTCATGAACGACTTATTGGACAACATCATGCTATTGTTTCCGTTTCAAAAGCGATTCGTCGGGCTCGAGTTGGTTTACGAAATCCTGATCGACCAATTGCAAGTTTTATTTTTGCTGGTCCTACAGGTGTAGGAAAGACAGAATTAACAAAAGCTTTGTCTGAATATATGTTTGGCAATGAAGATTCCATGATTCGCCTAGATATGTCTGAATATATGGAAAAACATACTGTCGCGAAGTTAATCGGTTCACCTCCTGGATATGTAGGTTACAATGAAGGGGGTCAATTAACGGAAGCTGTTCGAACAAAACCTTATTCAGTTGTATTATTAGATGAGGTAGAAAAAGCTCATCCCGATGTTTTTAATTTATTATTACAGATATTGGATGATGGACGATTAACTGACTCAAAAGGGCGAACAATTGATTTTCGAAATGCTCTAATTATTATGACCACAAATTTAGGAGCAAAAATTATTGAAAGAGAAAGTGGAATTAAACCTAAGACTAAACAGGATAAACCGGCTTTTCGCATTGATGAAAGTGGTTGTTTAGGTTGGGAACCAACACCTGAACCTATCAAAGATACAGCATTATTTGAAAAAGTTACTGAGTTAGTAAATGAAGAATTAAAAGAATTTTTCCGTCCAGAATTTTTAAATCGAATTGATGAAATCATTGTTTTTAATCATTTAACCAAATACGATGTTTGGGAAATTTGTGGATTAATGATTAAACAATTACAAAAACGTTTAGAAGAAAAGGAACTTACGTTAGAAGTCGATATCTCAGTTCGAAATCTTTTAACAGAAGAAGGTTATGATCCTGTCTATGGTGCTCGACCTCTTCGACGAGCAGTAATGCGACTATTAGAAGATACACTAGCCCAACAGTGTTTATCAAAACCATTATATCCTGGAACAATTTTAAAAGTTTCACGTGTAAAAGAAGAAGGCACACTTGCAAGTTATACAAATGATGTTAAAGTGGACATTGATTACCGTCGCGTAGATCCGCGGGTGATTGAAGAAGCTGAAGACAAAAAACAAAAAGAAAATAACCCAGATATTTTAAAAGCTGATGTCTAAATTTGAATTACGTTATTATTCGTTAAAACCTGTTTTAACGAATAATAACGTAATTCAAATTTACATTAATTTGGTTTTATTTCATAATTTATTTGTTTAATTGTATTAAATTGTCAATTAGTACAATAAATGTATAAAAAAAATTCTTAATTTAATAATTTAAACTAATTGACTAATTTGATTTAATGGAGAACTTGGATTTGCATAATATTTTTTTTCCATTCGTCCAGCTAAATATGCTAAGCGTCCTGCTTGGACACCAAGCTTCATAGCTGAAGCCATTTGTTCCGGATTTTTTGATTGTGCAACTGCTGTATTTAATAACACACCATCCGCTCCAATTTCCATAGCCATCGTAGCTTCACTTGGTGTTCCAATACCCGCATCGACAATAACAGGAATATTAGCATTTTCAATAATGATTTGAATATTTGATAAATTGTTTAAACCTTGTCCTGATCCAATAGGTGAACCTAATGGCATAACAGTGGCACATCCTAAATCTTCTAAATGCAATGCTAACATAGGATCAGCATTAATGTACGGTAAAACTGTAAAACCTTTTTTTACAAGGAATTCCGCGGCTTTTAAAGTACCAATCGGATCTGGTAATAAATATTTTGGATCAGAAATTACTTCAAGTTTGACAAAAAAATTATCTTCTTGTCCTAGTTGACATGCCAATTCATGTCCTAAATAGGCCATTCGAATGGCTTCTTCAGCTGTCTGCGAACCTGCTGTATTTGGTAATAACCAAAGTTTATTCCAATTTAAAAATTTAAGAAAGCTAGTATTATCATTTCTAAGATTTGTCGGTAAGCGACGAACCGCTACTGTTACAATTTCACAGTCGCTAGCAATGATACTATCAACAGCATGGTTCACTGTTCGATATTTTCCACTTCCCAGCATTAAACGTGAATTAAAAAATTTATTTCCTATTTTTAATTTATCGAAATTTTGAATCATTTTTACGATTTTTAGTACTCCCCAGGTAGGATTTGAACCTACGGCCAATCGGTTAACAGCCGATTGCTCTACCACTGAGCTACTGAGGATATATTAGCTATTCTTATTCTATCATATCTTTTCCGTAGATTCAAGTAATTTTTAGATTAAAGATTTTTTTCTGCTGATTGCTTATTTAAAATTAAAAATCTTAGAACATTCGTATCAAATTTTAAATTTTTTGAAAAATTATCAATATATTTCGGCATACTAGAAAAATTTATTTGAATAAAATTACCCTTTTTCTGGTTGTTAATCCAGTAAGCTAAATCACGTTTTCCACGAGAAATTACAGAGATTTCGGATGCACTTAATTTACGTAATGCTTTTGCATAGTTAAAAGCCCATGTTTTTAATTCACTATCATTAAATTCTTCCGTTAAAAGAATCATCATTTCGTATTTTTTTGTTGCTGACATAAGATATTGTTTTATCGAAATTTAGAAAATCTTACTTGGAAGTTATTCACACTGTCAATTTTAAATTAATTTTAATTTAAAATTAGTAAGTTAATTTAAGAAACGTTTACTTTACTTTTTTGTAGAAAACATTATTTTATGTGATAAACAATAATATTAACTCGAACTTTTTGTAATTTATTATTCTTTCGCTGCTGTATAATTTAATATGTATTCAGATCAAATTTAAAAATAATTTGATATAAAGAGATAAATATAAAAATAAAATTAGTCAAATCTAATCAATTTTTAGTAAAATGATATAGTGTAAAACAATTTATATAAAAGTTTTTTAACCAAAAATTTAATGAACTGGGACAGTATTCAAAATTTTTCATCTAATCTAGTTTTTGGAATTTTGTTATTTTCAATGACCATTTATTGGATTAGTCTATCGTTTTTTAACTGGACAAAAAACTTAGCAGAAATTGGTAAAATTAGTGCAATTTTTGCAAATATATTATTATTTTTTATTCTTGGATCAAGATGGATCGTCGCTGGCTATTTTCCATTGAGTAATCTATATGAGTCATTACTTTTTTTAACTTGGACATTATTAACAATTTATTTGTATGTTGAATTTAAGACAAAAAGTAAATTAATGGGTGCAATTTTAATTCCAGTTGCATTATTAATTAATGGCTTTGCCAATTTAACACTTTCTCCAGAGATGCAAAAAGCGAGTCCATTAGTCCCTGCTTTACAGTCTAATTGGCTAATGCTTCATGTTAGTATGATGATGTTAAGTTATGGTACCTTAATAATGGGTTCCTTACTATGTATTTTGTTTTTAGTTATTTCAAAATATCAAGATGTTGATTTACAAGTTCTAGATGAATCATCGTTACCTCTTTATAATATAATGCTCGATTATTACGAAGCCAAACTTTTTTCCCCGTCAAATGATATTTCTGAACTTGGTAAATTAAAACTTTTACAAAGTTTAGACAATTGGAGTTATCGAATTATTGGATTAGGTTTTCCTTTTTTAACAATTGGAATTATTGCTGGCGGAGTATGGGCCAATGAGGCTTGGGGTTCTTATTGGAGTTGGGATCCGAAAGAAACTTGGGCATTAATTACATGGCTTGTTTTTGCAACCTATTTACACTCTCGAATTACCAAAGGTTGGGAAGGGAAAAAAACAGCTATTTTAGGTGGGTTAGGATTCTTTGTCATTTGGATTTGTTACTTAGGAGTAAATTTCTTAGGAAAAGGTTTACATAGCTATGGTTGGTTATCTTAGTAAAAAGGAATCTAAAAAACTATTTTGAATTTTTAGATTCCTTTTAAGAAATAGAATTAATAAGCTAAGCCTAAACTTCGAGTTGTTTCCGCCCCTAGATATACACGAACACTTAAAAAATCTGTCGGACAAGCCGTTTCACAACGTTTACATCCAACGCAATCTTCGACACGTGGAGAAGAAGCTATTTGACCTGATTTACACCCATCCCAAGGAACCATTTCTAATACGTCTGTTGGACAGGCTCTTACACATTGTGTACAACCAATGCATGTATCATATATTTTAACTGTGTGAGACATAAATTTAATAAAATTTTATTAATTACTAGTTTAAATTATAGTATATTTCTTATTCTTTTTGGAATAAAATTTGAATAGCAATAATTAATATAATAAATAATTGTATTGTTTGGGAGATATTTTTTTGCCTTGCAAAACTGATTTAGCTAGAGATAAAGATTTTTGAGCAGCTTTGTCTGCCTTTTTTTTCCAAACACTTTTACGAGCATTCTTTTTTGCTTTTGATGTTCGTTTTTTAGGTACAG
>Ga0194002_1000003_pt1 | contig 31653 bp, 46 predicted proteins | sample FLT_89_MG_FD_140318 | JGI IMG/M metagenome (GOLD analysis project Ga0194002, IMG submission 140318) | Sediment microbial communities from the Broadkill River, Lewes, Delaware, United States - FLT_8-9_MG | ecosystem: Environmental > Aquatic > Freshwater > River > Sediment | place: USA: Delaware... | reverse complement strand
GCGATGTTTTCCAGACAGCTCCAAAAGGAAACTGGAACAACTATTTTACAGGTCCAGAACACCAGCAAAAAGGAAACAAGGATATTAATACAAAGTGCCTGGATCATGCAAAGAATAAACTTTAAGAGGCCTAATGATAACGAGAGCGAGTTATTTCTTCAAAATGTAATGAATTACAGCAAAGAGGGAAAAAATAAGCATGACGATGCGCCCGACTGTTTAGCTGGTTTGAGTATGTTTGCTCAATCAATGTTCAAAAAAATTGCATAAAATCGATATTTTTTTTTTGCAAGTGTTGTTATATTAAAAAGAATAGTTATATTTGTACAGTTAAGAACAATTAAAAAACAAAAAAATGACAACAATAAAAGACTTAAAAATTCAACTTGAAAAGATAGGGTGTAAATCTGTAAAAGTAAAAAATACTGGTTGGAGTTATGAAATATCTTATATTGATTGTTATGGAGATAAATGCGAAAAGTCTTATATGCTTGGAATTAAAAACTGGGTTATACAGGTTTTCAATGAAATAAAAAAAGAACAATAATTAAACAAGGGGGGTGCGCATCCATAACGCACAATCAATTAAAAAATAAAAAAATGCAAGTAGCACAAACAATTTTAAACCAATTAGGAGGTCAAAGATTTATAATAATGACTGGATCTAAAAACTTTATTGCAAAGGAAAAAGGTTTAAGCATGAGATTAAGCAGAAATAAGTCAGGAGCTAATTATTTAAACATTGAATTAACTCCAATGGATACATACAAATTAACTTTTTCAAGTATTAGAAATTTTAACATGACAGTAAAGAAGGAATTAAACGATATTTACTGCGACCAATTACAGGAAATGTTTACTGCGGTAACTGGACTTTACACCAGGTTATAAAATAAACAGTTTTTAAATACAGGGGCTTAAAGGCCCCTTTTTTTTTGATTAGAATTTAACCCCCCTTTTTGATTAAAAAATAATCGCTAATTTTGGAGTAAATTTCTTTAATGGCGTTGAACTTTCTTAACAATTTCCTGAACTATTTTAACGAGGATAGACGGTATAATGATATAATACACAGAATTTTACCGCCTCAGGTTCAAGTTTGGGGTAAAAAGGAGGCTGTTTGGTTGGATACAAGCGATGCGTGGAGGCTATATATAGAAATACCAGAACTTCGGGCTGTTATAGACAAAAGGGCCACAATGATGAGTACTAATGAGCCAAAGTTATACGACTCAAAAGGGGAACTGGTAGAAAAACACTGGTTATTGGATCTTATAGAACAGCCAAATGCGACTCAATCCTGGGGCGATGTTGTTTACAGTATAAGCGTCCAAGACGCCCTTTATTCTAATGTAGTGGCCTATTGTCCAAAAAGAAGTTTTAATATAAGGAACTTAATAGTTACTTTACCAGCTAATAAAGTTGAAATTGTTTTAAGTGGTAAGAAGTTAAAACAAATGGACAAGGAAAACCTAATAGACAGGTTTATTTTTACATACGATGACGGAAGTAAGGAGTGGATAGAGTGGGAGGATAGTTTATACTTAACAACGGCTGACGGCATGAACATAGTTAAGCCAATAAGCCGAATAGACTCTTTAAAATTTCCATTGAGTAACATTCAGGCCAGTTATAAAAAGAGAAACGTTCTACTGGAGAATATAGGCGCTATTGGTATATTATCGGCACAACAGAACGACTTAGGCGGGGCCATACCAATGACTCCAGAAGAAAGGAATAAGATACGCCAGGACTGGTTTAAAAGGTCCAAGGATGAATTAATAATAACGGAGGCTAATGTTAACTGGCAACCTATGAGTTATCCAACAAGAGACTTGTTACTATTTGAGGAGTTAACTGCGGACAAAATGGCGCTTATAGATGCTTATGGCCTTTCTTATAACTTGTTTAGTAGTGAGAAGGGAACAACATTTACAAATGTTAGAGACTCTATAAGAATGGTTTATACGGATACTATTATACCAGAAACGCAACAACTTTATAACAATCTTATAAACCAGTTTGGATTAGATAAAGAAGGATATTATTTAGAGGCCTGTTTTGATCATTTACCTGTATTACAAGCGGACCAAAAGGAACAGGCGGAAGTACGGAAAATTAACTCCGAGACTATGAAAACACTTCAGGAAATAGGAGTCGAGTTATCGGAAGAACAAAAAGAACAACTAATTAACTTAAATTATTAATTATGCCTTTACCAAAACCAAGAGCTACGGACAATGAAACTACTTTTATAAGGAGGTGCATGGATAATGAAGAAATGTACGAGGAGTTTGAGGATGAAAAGCAAGTTCGGGCGGTATGCCAAACTATTTGGGATGAATACCAAGAGGGCAAAGAGGAAAAAAGCAATACAGAAATAAAGAATAACTTGTATAATACCAAGAGTAATTGCGAGTTAAAGGACATGGACGGCAATAAGAGAGAAGTTGCGGTATATTTGTCCAAGTTTGACAATATCGACAGCGACAACGATGTAATTAAAAAGGGTGCATTTAAAAAATCTATAAAGGAACATGGTCCAGGAACTAACACAAACAGAAAGATCCAGTTTTTAAGGCACCACGATTGGACCAAACAAGTCGGGGTTTTTACTAAGTTAGAGGAGGACGACCAAGGCCTTTTTGCTGTTGGTAAATTAGGAACTTCAACACTGGGCGAGGATACTTGGCGAGATTACCAGGAGGGAATAATTCGGGAGCATTCTATCGGCTTCCAGTATATTTCTGGAAAAACAAAATTTGTTAAGGATGAAAGTGTAAAGGGTGGAGGTTACAACCTTATTAGTGAGGTTAAATTATTTGAAGGAAGCGCGGTTACTTTTGGGAGTAATGACTTAACCAGTGTTATTTCTGTAAGCAAAGGACAAGATACTAAACAGCTTATTGACCAAATAAGTGAAGAATTAATACAAGTTATAAACAGCATATCGCAAGGGAAGGGAAGCGATGAAAGGCTTTATAACATGGAAATGAGAAGTAAATTTTTAGCCAGTCAATTATCGTTACTTGCAAAGGCCCAGCCGTCTTTATTAGACACTGAGGACCTGGAAAAGCCAACAGATAAAATCGAGATTTTTGACTGGAAAAGTGTTATCAATACAATAGAAACAAAACAAAGCTTTAACGATTATCCAAAGGAAGCAAAAGAAAATGCCAAAAGAGGTATTGAACTAAATGAGGCACAAGGAAATAAGTGCGCTACGGCTGTGGGAAAATTAAGAGCGTCACAAATTAGCCAGGGTAAAAATTTAACAGTGGACATTTTAAAAAGAACTTACAGTTATTTGTCCAGGGCCGAGGCTTACTACGATCCTAATGACACTACGGCGTGCGGTACTATTTCTTACTTACTTTGGGGCGGCAAAGCGATGTTAAGTTATTGTAAATCAAAACTTAAAGAACTAAACGAGATATAAATTATTAAATGTTTTTATTATGGCTTTAATAAGTGTAAACCAGTACGGTGAAAAGAGGGTAAGACTTTCTAAAAAAGACAGAGAAGCTCTAAAGGTAAAGGAGTGGTATGGAGTTGTTTTTTCGTCTCTTGGTTCGGCAATTGCTAATACTACTCAAATAGTAAAAGCAAGTGAACTAAAAGATGTTAAAGGAGCAGCTTATTATCAAGTTTATTTAACTGACGGAAGTAACTTTATTACTAATTTAGAAGGCTTTAAGGCCCTTGCAGTTTAATTATTAATTTTTAAATTTTAAAAAAAGTGGAAAATTCAAATTTAACACCCGAACAAGTCGTTGAGAAATTAAACGGAATGTTCAATGAAAAAATGGCGACTGTTCCTACTAAGGATGATGTTGCGCACCTTTCCGATGAGGTTAATACCTTAAAAGGAATTGCAGAAAAAAACGCGGAAATTGAAAAGGCTATTGCTAAATTCGAGGGGCGTTTAGAGGCTATGAGTGAAAAAGCGGTAACGCCTAAAGTAGCTAAAAAGTCGGTAAGACAAGCTATCGGAGACACTTTCGAGGAAAACTTTGAAGGTATTAAAGAGGCTGTTGCTAAAGGTGGAAAACTTAACCTAACAGTTAAGGATACAACTATAACAGCTAATTATTCTGGAGACTTTTTGTTAACAGATTACGACAATGGTATCGACCGAATTGAGCGACCAATGCCGACTGTTATGAGTGTATCTAACACAGGAGTAACAACTTCAAAATATGTTACTTATGTTTCTCAAGAAAAAGAAACAAGAATCGACGGTGTTGCTGAGGCTGGAGCTAAAATAGAAGGAATACCACAATGGGCGGAAGTAAGTGAAGAAGTTAAAAAGTACGCTGGTTATGTAAAAGTTTCTAAGGAAATGTTAGAGGACCTTTCTTTTGTTAGAAGTGAAATTAACAGCGACTTAATGGTTACTTTGTCTCAAACTTTGGATAACGCTTTAATTAACGGCACTGGAGTTGGTGCGGAAATTACAGGTATTCTTAACCAAGGTATCGCTCCTTTTTCGGCTGGATCCTTCGCTTTGTCTATTCCAAGTGCAAATATTTCGGATGTTATTCGAGTGGCTAAGGCACAAATACAAACCAATAACTATATGCCAACTCACGTTTTATTGAATCCTGAGGATGCGGCTAAAATTCATTTAACTAAGTCTTCGACTGGCGAGTACACTTATCCAATGTTTGTACCTGCTGACGGTTCTATGAAGGTTGCGGAGTTAACTGTTGTTGTTTCTAACAATATCGCTGCGGATAAATATGTAGTAGGGGATTTCTCTAAATTCAATATTAGAATGAGAAACGACATGGCGCTTTCTGTTGGTTTGGATCAAGACGACTTTACGAGAAACATGATAACAATCCTTGCGGAGTCTCGTTTGGTTGCTTATGTTAAAAACAATGCTAAAAAAGCGTTTGTTACTGGTACTTTGTCTACGGATATTGCGGCTATAACAGCACCATAATCTTGAATTAATTTAATCTAAAATGGAAGAAAAAAAACCACGGAAAAGAAAAAGTTTAAAGGTTACTTTAGAAAATAAAAGCCAGGAGCCTAAACAGGAAACTGTTGAGCTTAAAGAGGCTGTTAAAGTTCCAGAACTGGATCCTAAAGGAATGTACGAATTTGTATCTAATGGTACATTTAGAACAATGCCAAAAGGATCTATTTGGAAGGTTACAGGCGAGTCGGCTATGATTTTCTTAAAAAATGGTTACGGAAGTTTAAAAAAATAACAAATGATAACAAGCCCTGACGATTATTACGGTAAATATGCACTGTCTAACGGAATGTTTGACACTAATAAAATACAAGGTTATATCGACAGGTATGAACCCAGATATTTAAAAGAGTTGTTTGGAGTTGATTTTTATAATGAATTTGAAAGTGACTTAATTGGAGGATTACCACAAAGCCCAAATTTTATTAAGCTGTTTGAAGCATTAAGCGAGGACGTGGGCGCTTATTATTACACTGTTAATAAACATTACCAGATAAATGAAATAATCGACAGTGAGGGCATTTTTGAAATGCTTAAAGGGTTTGTTTATTTTGAATATTCCAAGGACCTAAAGAACCAAATGACTCCTTACGGAAATGTAACACAAAATGCGGAAAATTCGGATGTTACTAATACTTTGTTTAGTTTGATTTATACCAGGTATAATGAAGCTCTAAGAAGTTACGACAGCATTCAAAAGTACATTTTATTAAACCAAAATACTCCTGTTGGTCAAGTTGTAAACATTACCTTATTAAATGGAGGGAGTGGATATACGGATGCGACCAATGTAGCGACTATTAATGGAAGCGGTACTGGTTGTACTGTTGACATAATTACAGACGGTTTAGGGGTAATTACGGAGGTTTATGTAAATGATCCAGGCCAGGAATACCAGGTCGGGGATACTTTGATAATTGATGCTGGAGACAATAACTCCGAGCTTGAGGTTAATTATGTTGGTAAGGGAAATTATAAACTTTTCAAAGGTAAAAGAAAACTTAGTGCTTATTGGTTATGATTAAGGATATATCGAGGCATATCGGCGATTTAGTTGCAAGTATAGATACTTCAATAAAGGGAACTTATAACGATGTTACTGAGGTAACGGAGGTATGTAGGTCCAAATACGCCAGGCCTGGTAAATACTTAACAGATGAATTAAGTAATAAGTATTTAATTACTGAGGTGGATACAGATAATTATATAAAAGCGGGAACGGCTGAGGGCCTTTTATCTTTGGCCGCTCCTTATTATATAAACGGAACTAAAATAGCGGCTAATCGGGAGTGGACTATTGCGGATAACAATCTGTTAAATAAAACTCCTTTAGTATGGTTATTGAGCGACTTGCGGTACTTTAAATATGGTCGGGAAAGTGTATACGATTGGGAAAGCGACATTCGTTTATTCTTTATAGATGAAACAGATATTCTTAATTATTACTCTAAGGATCATGTAAGCAATGTAGTTGAACCAATGACCGAACTCGCTTTTTTGTTTATTGAGTCTGTAAATAAAAATAGAAGTTACTTGACTATCGAATCCTATGAAATGATAAATTTTACAAGGTTTGGAGTGGAACAGGAAAACGGATATTTCCAGAACATTTTAGATGCGAATTTAAGTGGCGTCGAGTTGCGCTTAAAACTAACTCGGTATAAAGAAAATTGTAAAAATTGTTAAATTTCTAAAATAAAATAAAATGAGTTTAGGATGTAATTGTAACGCTGGTTTATCGAATACTGGTCGCCCTGGGTGCGTGCCTATTCAATCGGTAACAGCAAGTTTAATAATGGTACCTTTAAAAGATAATAGCGGGGTACTTAACGGCATTGACTTAAACAGTGCTTTGCCTGTATGGAATGATTTAATTAATGAGGCGGATGCTTCAAAGCGTTGGTTTCCTTTACCAAGTTTTGAAAATGTTGAATTACCTAAAGCGGACTCACAATTTGAGGAAGCAAATAGCGGTAGAATGGCGTTTTTGAGACAAGGAAAAAGAAGTTTCTCTGGAGAACTTTGGGGGGATGACTCTACGCCTACTTTGTTGGACAAATTAAATGCTGGAAGATGTGTAAACTTCGGTATTTATATTGTGGATGTTAATGGTAACTTGATCGGATCTAAGTCTAACGGTTACTTGTATCCAATTCCAGTAGACGAGCAGTCCTGGGATCCTCGATTTATGTTTGCAACGGACTCTACTGTTCAAAAAATCATGCTCGGGTTTGACTTTGAGAGACTTTTTGACGAGGGTACTATGTACATGATTACAGCGGATGAGGCTGGAGTTGATTTTAATGCTTTGTCTGGTTTAATTGATGTTAATTTAGTTGAAGTTTCTCAAGTGTCTACGACTACTTTGGTTTTTGATGCTTCTTTTGACTACGGAACAGCTTTAAACCCAATTGTTTTGCAAGGTGCTGTTTTGGCGGACTTTGCTTTGTATGACAATACAGCGGGAAGTTCACTGACAATCGATGCTATCAATGAAGGACCTAACGGTACTTATACAATTGTACAAGGTGCAAACTTGTTTACTCCTAATAACGAGTACACTTTGTCATTGAGTAAAGAAGGGTTTATCGGATCCTTAGACTTTACGGCGATACCTTAATTGTCCTTATTTCTAAGAAGAAAAGGGGTGCGACTTCGGTTTTACCCCTTTTTTTTTAAAAAAAATTTAGGTCAATTAAAAAAAACGCTTGTAATATTAAAAAATATATATATCTTTACACCAGTTAACAATTAAAACATAACAAAATGACAACAATCGAGATTTATAAAAACGGATTTTTATGGGACAAGGTACAAGTTCAATCAATATACGAATTAGCAACTGAAATAAACGGAATAATTGAAAAAAACACTTTTAGAGCCTATTTTTTAATGGATTGTCAAAAAACATTTAAGGAAGGAGGAGTTTATTCTTTTGATATGGGAGATTACATAAAAATAATAAAATAATTAAAAAAAGGGGAGTGGTTAGGCTCCTCAACGCATGATTAATCAATGGGCAGCAATGCCCTTTTTTTATTCAATTAAGATAAAGTTCTTTATAAGGCTTAATTTTGTTTTATGGAAGCTTTAATTAACAAATTAACAGCAATTAAGACCTGGTTAAAGCCTGAAAATATTTGGTTAAATGTTTTTGCAAAGCCCGAAATTCGTAGATTTATAACAGTTACTTTAATTCAAGAAGAACAGTTATATAACCAGGGTATTGATGAAACAGGAGGACCAATAACAAATGCGGACAACGGCAGAACAACTTACAGCAAATTAACCGAGGAACTATCTGGAGGGAGAAAAAAAGAGGGGGAACATTACACTTTGTTAGACGGTGGCGACTTTTATAAAAGCATGGTTATAACTTTGGGAACTAATTTTTTTGAAATTAATGCAGATCCTATTAAAAACGATGAAAATTTATTTACAAAATTTGGCGAGGGTATTATTGGGCTTACGGAAGAAAGCAAAGAAAAACTTAGGGCCAGATTACGAATTGAATATAGAAAAGAAGTACAAAGGATATTTTCTCAGTATTGACGAGCTTCCGTTGTACAACTGGATAAAATGTACTAACGGAGATAAAACGTTTGTTAGACGTGAGAAAAACGGCACTGAGGAGGATGATTTAATAGTTTGGGAAATGATTTATAACCAGTATTTAAAACAATATGGTTTAAATAAGACTTATAAAAGGTACATGGACCAATTAAAAAAACTGGCTTTTGCCGAATTAGATTTTATTATAACAGGTAATAATTTTAAATTAACAATTGCAGAAATGGAAAAACAAAGGCTGGAAGGAATGTTAAATAACGCCAATTATGGTATAAGCATTGAGCAAACTTTGATACATTTAAGTAAGTGGATAGGATATTTAATAAAAACAAAAGAAATAACGGTTTTGGAGTATTTTAATTTGCTCCACGAGTATGAAAGAAGTAACAAATTAGAGCATGGCAAAAAAAATTAACAGTCGGGATTTATTTGAACAAGAGGACCTTTTTAGAGGGGTAAGAGATAGTGCGGATAAAACAATACAAAAATTAACTCAGTTAAAGGAGGGAATGGTTGCCAGTGCCAAAGAAATGAAGGCCGCTTTTTCTGGTTTGAAAATGGATAATTTAAAGGACCTGGAAAAGTTTGTAAAATTAGCAGAACAGGCGAATAAACTATCTAAACAAAGTATTGAAGTTGACAAACAAAAAAAGGTGTCAACTGACCAAAAGAAAAAGAGCGAGTTAGAACTTCTTAAAATAGAACAGGAAAAAGAGAAGCTAAAACAACAGCAAATGCGGACCAATAAAATGGTAACGACTGAGCAAGAAAGACAAAATAAACAAGCAGAAAAACAGAAAAAATTAGCTCAAGATCAAGCAAATGCGTATAAGAAATTAGAAAAAAATACAAGAGACCTAAAAAACGAGTCTAAGCGATTGGGTGCGGAAATGTTAGCACTGGAGCAAAGTGGAAGAAAAAACTCGGCAGAATACTCTAAACTGGCCCTACAGTACAAGACTGTAACCAGTGCGGCACAAAAGGGAGACCAACAATTAAAGAAACTGGATAAAACTGTAGGGGATAACTTTAGAAATGTTGGTAATTATAAAAGTGCTTTAAGTGGTTTGGCAACGGCTTTGGGTGGGCTTGGTATTGCTTTTGGAGTTGGATCCATATTTAAAAGTACGTTTGGTATTATTGCAAATTTTGACCAGGCACAGGCGGACTTGGCGGCAATTAGTGGAAAAACTAAAGACGAGTTAGCTGGATTAACAGCCCAGGCCAAAGAACTGGGGGCCACAACTCAATTTAGTGCGACACAGATTACAGAAATGCAAACCGAGTTAGCTAAATTAGGTTTTGAAACTCAACAAATTCAAGATAGCACAAAGGCGGTTAGTAATTTTGCTGCGGCAACTGGTGCGGATATTCCAAGGGCTGCGGCTTTAGCTGGTTCGGCTTTGAGGGCCTTTAACCTTCCAGCGACTGAAATGGAGCGAGTTGTTTCTGTTTTGGGGGTGTCAACTACAAAGAGTGCTTTAGATTTTTCAAAATTAGAGGCCTCTTTAAGTACAATTGCACCAGTGGCGGCCAGTTTTGGTTTTTCTATTGAAGATACTACGGCTTTACTTGGAACTTTAAGTAATGCTGGTTTTGATGCTTCCAGTGCGGCAACTGCGACCAGGAATATACTTTTGAACTTAGCGGACTCGGGTGGCGACTTAGCCAAAAAACTCGGTAGACCTATAACCAGTGCAAACGACTTAGCCAGGGGGTTAAAAGAATTGGAGGCAAGTGGAGTAGACTTGGCGGAGGCCCTTGAATTAACAGATAAGAGAAGCGTTGCGGCATTTAGTACCTTCATGAAAAACAGCGACCAAATTGTAAAATTAAAGGCTGGTATTACTGACGTAAATCAAGAATTGGAGGACATGGCGGCCAAAAGACTGGACTCTATTAATGGCCAATTAACACTTTTATCGAGTGCCTGGGAGGGCTTTATTTTAGGCACTAACGATGCGACTGGGGCGAGTGAGTCTATTAAAAATGCAATTGGCTTTTTAGCTGAAAATTTAAGTACAATTATGAATGTAATTGTAAAAGTTGGAAGGGCCTGGATAGTATATAAAACAACTACAATAGCGGTAAACACAGCGGTTCGATTAATGAACATGAACTTCGGATTAGTTGGTAAAACAATGCTTAGCTTAATACCAGGTACAAGAGCTTACAGGCTTCAACAGGTCCAATTAACCAGGGCTTTACAAACTCAAACAATAGCACAGCAAAGGTTAAACAAGGCAAGAATGGCGGGAAATATTGCAAAAATGGCGGGTCCTTTGGGCCTTGTTGCTGGTCTTGCGGTAGAGGTTGGGTTTGCTTTTTCTTCAATGAATGATAAAAAGAAAAAGGCAATAGATTACTCTATTCAATATACTGACTATTTGAAAAAACAAAATGATGAAACAGAAAAAGAGGAGGAGGCTGTCGCTTCGGCTTCTTCGGAGTTTGTTGGATTAATTGAACAATTAAGGGCAACTAATAAAAACACAAAAGAAAGATCCGACTTAATTAAAAAAATTAACGACCAGTATGGAACAACTTTAACTAATATTAGTGACGAGGTTAAATTCCAGGAAACATTAAATAAAGCTGTTGCGGAATATATTGCTTTTAAAAGAACTGAATATCGAATAAAGGCTGGAGAAGAAAAAATAAATAAAATACTTACTGAGCAATTAAAAATCGAGGAAAGATTAGCTAAGGTAGGTATTACCGACTTTACGGATCTTGAAGCTATTGAAGAACAATTAAATAGAGAAATTAACACCAGTAAAAATTACAATAAAAACGCTCAAAAAATTGCGGACGATATTGTTGCAAGGCAAAGAAAGAAAACAGAAGAAACGGAATATTATTTACAAGTAGATAGGGGTAACCAGGATGCTTTTGCCTCCATGCAAAAACAACAATATGACTCGGAGGCCCAATTATTACAAGGTAGAATACAAAACCAATCGACTTTTAACATAACAATGTTAAAGGAGGCTAAAAATTTACTGGATACTTACGGAAAGTATAATAAGGATTTAAATAAATTGGGGCTGGATCAAAATGCTTTATTAAAAGAAAGATCCAAGTATAAATTTACTAACAACTTACAAAGGTCCACGCCAGGAGCTACAAAAAGCGACACTACAAATCAAAAGGAATTTAATACAGAATTTAAAAAATTAAATGAGTATATCGACCAACAAAATAAATTATTATTTGAAAACAAAAAACTAAACTTAGAGGCTGGAATTGAAGAATACGAAAGAAGGATAAAAAAGGAGTTTGACTTACAAATTGAAAATATTAAGAAAACTGGAAATTTTGAGGCAAAAGAATTAAATCGATTAACTGGTTTAAAGGCGGACAAGGAAATTGAATTAATTAAACTGGAGCGAGATTTTCAAATTCAAAGCAATAAGGAACAATATGAAAGAGAAAAAGAAGCCAGGAAACAGGCCCTAATTGATGAAAAGCAAAAGTTATTAAAACAAAAGGACCTTTCGGAAAGTGCAAGAAAAGAAATAGAGGCAAATTTTAAAATAAGAGAAGAAGAATTAAAACAACAGGAGTTAAAAAGAGAATTAGACTTAAATACTGAAAAAGTAAATATCGCCAAGGAAGCACAAAATAAAATGGACGATATAGAGCGAGAGAAGTTTAAAAACATGGACGACTATGCCAAAAAGTTTAAGGATCAAGCCAAGGACTACCAAGATGAAGTAACTAAAAATTTTGAAGAAAATGCAAAAGAAGAACTGGAAAAACAAAAAGAATTAAATGAGGCTAAAAGGGAATTTATTAAAATAACTGCGGACTATGCAATTAAACAAAGTGAGAGGGTAATAGAGCAAATAGATAAGGAAATAGCTGCGGCAGAAAAACAAGCGGACACGCTTAGAGAACTGGCCAAGGAAGGCAATATTAACGCCCAGCAAAGTTTAGCAGAACAGGAAAGAATAATAGCAGAAAGCAATAAGAGAAAGGAAAAAGAATTAAAGAGACAACAAAGAATAAGACTGGCGCAAAGTATATACGAGACATACAGTAAAAACTTGGAAAGCTTACAGCCTGGAGAAAAAACAAGTAAAGCCCTGTCGGATACAATTCGGGACACGACTTTATTACAGGCCTTTATTAATAGTTTACCAGGTTTTGAGAAAGGAACGGAGGACACTGGTAAAGACGGCAGAGGAGTTGACGGAAAAGGAGGTATGTTGAGCGTTTTACACCCAAATGAGCGGGTAATTCCAAAGAGCTTAAACGACCAATTAAAAGGTTTAAGTAATGAGGAGTTAACCAGGATTGCAACGGAATACCAGAACGGAAAAATTGTTAACAGTGCAAAAGGAAATGAAGCCTTAAATTTTGCTGTTTTAGTGAATGAGTTACAGGATCTTAAAAAAGTTATTAAGGACAAGCCCGAGACAAATGTAGAAGTCGGGCAAATAACACAAAGCGCCATGGAAATAGTACAAAGAACTAAGAAGGGCAATACGGTTGTTTACAATAGATTTAAAGTAAAATGAGGCACCTATTAAACGGAGTTGAAATAGCTCCAAGAAATTTAGACAGCATCGGGGTTGTAAGTAATTTTACAGGCGATCCCGAGGAGTTGTCGATTAGTGTGGAAACGGTTGTATTACCAAGGGAGGCAAACCAAATAATAAGGAACCACATACAAAATAACGGAGTTTTTATCGGTATTCCTTATGTTATAGAAATGGCCAATAATGTAACTTTAGAATATTATATTGACCTAACAGAAAAACCAATAATAAAGGAGCATGAAGTCGAGGTAAAATTAAAGAAAAGGAAAGGTATAGACGACTTTTTGGAAAAGGCCAGGGGTACCAGTTTTGAATTAATGGCCAAAGAAGGTATTAATTTTGATGTTAAGATAATGCCTTACTTTGTAATAAGAGACAATGTACCCGAGGCCTTATTATCTTTAAGTATATCGACTTACATTATTGCCAGGGAACTGGTAGAGGCAACTTTACAACTGGCAAATGCGGTTAACGACTTAATAGAGGCAGCGACTCCGATACCTGGTTTGGCCCCTCCTGGCGTTCCTACTGTTAGTTTTAACACTCCAGGAATAATTAGGGCTTCTTTAAATTTAGTTGTCCAGGCGGCTTATTTTGCGGGTATTTTATTATTGCTAAGTGCTTTGGCTGTTGAGTTATTTCAGGTTTTGTTTCCTCCGAGGAGGTTTTTAAAAGGCTGTTTTTATTATGAGCTAATGAAGAAGGGGTGCGAGTACCTTGGTTATGCTTTTGAAAGCACTTTATTAAATGAAAATTACGGCTGGTTTTGTTTACCAGTTCCTTTACAGGATGAAAACGAGAGTATTTTTGATAAAATATATGCTAATTTACAGGCCCCTTTTAACAAGGGTTACCCCAGTGCAAGCGATACGGTAGGGTTATTTGGTAATTTTATAGAAGAATGTAAAAAGCAATTTAATGCGGAAATTTTTATAAGTAATGGAGTTGTAAGGCTTGAAAGGAGGGATTTTATAGCGAATTTAGCTCCAAATATAATTTTACCAGCTTTAAACTTACAAGCGGATCGGGATTTTAGTTATACTTATAATACAGATGAAGCCTGGAAAAGATATTATATTAAATATCAATTAGACTTCACCGACTTACATAGTGTAGAAGGTAATATGTTACAGATACACGATGCGGAGTTTAGCATGGAAAATACGGTTCCAGTAGTGGATCAAGATTTAGTTTTAATTAAGGGCCTAAATGAAGTAAATATTAACTTTTGTTTAGGTGCAAATAAGGACAAATTAAGTATAATTGAACTTTTGGGAATTGTGTTTTTCGGTTCCATAGACCTGGCAACTTATATTTTTACTTTTGGTTTTGGAGGTACTAATTTTGTCAATTTGATTTTAGACAGAAATAAGGCCTTAAAAATAAGTGGACAATACTTTGGTATTACTAAAAGCCTTTTCGTTGAGGAAAACGGCTTAAAAACGATTTGGGGCGACTCATATATGAAAGTAAAGTTTACAGATAACTATCGTTCATTGTGTAGTGCGGAAAGATTGTGGAATGATTACCATTATATCAATGCAATAGACCAGAACGACTTTATAATAAGAGAAAATGTTCCCTTTAGATTAAGAGCTAATGAATTTGTAACTTTGTTAAATACTAACTACGCCCTAATAGACGGCAAAATTTGCGAGTTATTGCGGTTGGAGTGGATAGATGAACAAAGCCAGGCAAAAATAAGCTATAAAGAGCCTTTAGATTATGCGGACGGTAAAATTGAAATAATAAGGATCGATGATTAATGCAGAAGAAATAAAAAAGATACATGACCAGGCCAAAGAAAACTTAAAAAAGTTAATGGAGGCCCAGGATCAAGTTTTAAAAATGGTTAACAAGGAAAACCCTGAATTGTTTGCAGATATTTCCAGGGATTTAAACACCTTAAAAACCAGCAAGGACCTAACAGAAATTCAAAAAATACTAAACAATTATGCCGACAAGTATAATAAGCACAACGTTTAATAATATAGCTGGAACGCTCAGTTATTATAAAGCAAACCCAGGAGACTCGACTACGGTTAACATACAGATAATTGAAACAATTAGGGCCGAGAGTGGTATTAGTAATGTTTTCGGATATAACCCGAGTACAAAAATTATAACCTGGGGAAATGGTAACTTTTTAACAGAAGGTTTTCGGGTTGGGGATGAAATCCAAATCGAGGTAACGGATAATACAGGGGCTATAATTGCGACTTCCAATGTAAATGTAAATTTTGTTGAGGCAACTCAATTAAAGCACAGCGGCACGATTACCTGGTACGACCAAACGGCTGGGGAAAGTGTTAGTATAACAGTAACTTATAAGGCCCCAAGTAACTTAAAAAGGAATGGTTTACAAGTCGACATTAATCATGTACAAAATGGAAGTAATGGAACGGAGTTTAGTTTGATCGACGGAGAAGTAACTCGGTTTACTTATGACCTAAGCAATACGGCAACTTTGCCAAATGTTAACGGCATACAAGTAGGAAATAAATCGGGCCAGTTTGTTGTTGTTTCTAATATTACAGACTTAACAACTTATCCGAGTAATGGAAGGACCTACGACCTTGAAATTGGAATTGTACAAAGTGGTATTTATGAACAAAGCGATTTTGATTTTTCCAACTGTTTGAAGCTTTTTATTAAGTTTAACTGGCAAAGAGAATTCGGGGATCCTAATAATATGCTTACCTATATTTATAATAACCAGGCCGATACTGGGTGGTATGACGAGGCGTTTAATACTGGGGTTATTGATGCGACTTTGGTCCAGGGTATTAACAGCCTGGAATATGATACAACTCAAACAGGGCAAATAATAATAGACACAGCGGCAGTTATTGAGGGTTTTGGGGCTTCTTATGTACCTACTGACGAGGATTATTATAAAAATAAAATTTACTCACAGAGCGAGTTAGGAATGACAAACCCAACGCAACAGGGGGCTTTTCCTATTGTGTTAAATGGTTTTACTAATCCTGAGGGGGCTAATTATCAAATTACCTTTAGCAATCCTGTAACTGTTGGAAGTGAAACAACTATTGACTGGGAATTTATACCTAACGGCGACTTTGTTAGTTTTATGGATAGTCGGAGTAATGGCGACAGACTTTTTTATATTTGGGCCAGGGCTGGAAGTGTAAACCTTTTATTATTTCAGGACCAATTATTTAAACAAGAAAAACCAGGGGATCCGATTAATATGGTTGTTCACGACTTTGTGGACCACAGCGAGAATATAACAGACACTTTAACAACTGAAAACGGATTTACTGGTAATATCGAGGACGATATTGCTTTTATAGGTAAGTTTTTAGTTTCAATTAACTCAAATATCCAAAGTGTAACTGGTTATATTGAGGCTTTTAATGTAGTTAGCGAGGACAGTTTTATATTGCAATCGGTTAATTTTAACTTTGGAAATGTGCCACAGGTTTTCGGTTATTATCCTATTAATGCCAGTCAGGAGGTTATTACAACTTTACCGACTACCAGTGTTAAAAGAAATGCATTATTAGTTCGAGACTCAAGCGTGGACACTTTAACGGAGTACGGTTTGAGGTTACATTTTCCCTTTTTATACCTTTGGCAATACTGGTTAAGCCAGTCCAATGCGAACGGAGAATTTTACCCAGATAACCAAACAAAAAACTGGCTTCCATACGGTACGACTACGGACTGGAGTTTAAGGTTTAAAATGGAGGCTGTTATTAATGGCCAAACAAGTGAATATACAGAACTAATAACTATAAAGGATTATGACAGCGATCCAAATGTAGAACAGGAAATAAAAGTTATTAGAGACCTGGACAGCTCGGAAATCGGAGTTATTGTAACAGGGGAATTACATAGAATTGTAGCGACGCACACTTTGTTAAATGGAGATTATTGGAAGGCGGATGAAATTTGGGGCATGATTACAGTCGAGCCAACGGAAAACAGCCCTCGGTCAATTTGTAGTACGGTTGTACCTTTTGATAATAATATCTTAAATCCTTTAACTCCTTTAAGTGGTTTGTTTTGTTCTTTAACTTTTCCAAGTCCTGAGGTGGCTCGATTGGAGTGTTATTTTGACTCAAACAAGATAAATTTAAATAATGGAGTTAAATTTACAACAAAAATAAAAGGCTGTTCGCTTGATCCTTCTTTCTTTAAGTTGTTGACAGACGGAACGGTAAAATATACGACTGACGGTTTACCAAAATTATTAACTATATAAAAACATGAGTACACAAAATATTAACGGTTATCCCTTAGAAAGATTAACAATCGGAGACGACGACTACTTTGACATTGATTACTTTAACGGTTCAACTTATGAAACAGCAAAAGTAAAAGGAAGTGTTGTTAAGGCTATTGCAAGCGGAGTAAATATTTATAATTCGGACGGCACTTTATTAAGTAATAGAACTTTTGACGGAGGTAATTTTTCTATGTTGATGCAAAACCTTCAAGGGTTTGTTATTGATATAACGCCTCCGACCTCGGCCCCTTTTAGCGAAATTGGAATGCAAATTATTGTAGATTGTAGCAATTTGGCAACTGCAAGCGGTCGGGCTTTTGAGGTTTACTCCAGCGATTTAGGGCGGATCCTTTTGGGAGTTGTAGAGGACGGAAGACTGTGGGTTAATAATAGTTATTTTTTACCTAATACGGTTGGAAATGACGGAGACGGTTTAATTGTTACAAATAGTGCCTTAGGGCAGGTTAATTTTGCGCCTGTTGTTAGTGGGGATGCTGTTAACTTTGGTTCTACTCAGTGGGCGGCTACAATTCCAAGCCCTGTAAGTTTACCTGACGGAGATACGGCAAACGGCTTCGAGTTTTTTGATAATATTACTGACAAGGTTACTTCGGGAACTACAACTTACGATGAATATAACATTGATTTTACCAGAAAATTAACCCTAACTGGTACAAGCGGAAGTGCGAATATTAATATAGACGGCACCGATTATGCTGTTACTTATACAACTTCTTTAACTATTACAGCCAGTAATTTTGTAAGTACCTTTGGTGCAACTATTTTAAGTGCGCATGGAGTTAGAACGACTTCGGTAGGTGCAATAATTAAATTTGGTAGTGCGGATGAAACTTTGTTAAATGCAATTACTATAACAAATGTTACTGGAGACTTGTCGGGAACTTTTAATACGGCTATTGGGGATCATGTTTTAGTACCTTATGTTGGAACGGCTTATGAAAATCAAAGGTTACAGCATAACTTTAGAGTAAACTTTGGAACGGATACTTCGTCTCAAAACAGGGCGGCGGCATTAAGCCTTAGAAGGTGGATAGATGACTCGGTAATTGGAAGTACAATTAAAGTGTTTAGAGACCAAATAGAGACAGGGAACCAGTTTAACTTTATTACATATACGGCAGATGTCAACGACCCCTTTGTTACTGGGGGTTTTTACTTTGCTTTAGAAAATAACACTGGAGGAGCTATTAACTTCCAGGATAATATAGGGATATTAATACAAACATATTACCAGAAGCCGACTAAATTCTAATGGAAGTTTTAGAAATTAAAATAGAAATTTCTCCTAATCCTGAGCTTACTTTTTTGTTAAGCCCAGCGGGTACCTACGACGGTTTTAATTATTATGAGTTTACTTATTTTGGCACTTTATACTACGTTTACCATACGCCTTCGGTAGCGGGAGACTGGTATATAAATGAGACTTTAGGAACGACCTTTGGGTTTATAGCAAATATAAAAGGAGACGACTCGCCTTGTCCTGAGGCAACTTTGACCAGTCCGAACAACTGGATCCCGACACCAGATGTACTTACTTTAGAAACTGTATGTAAAGGAGGGAGCGGAATAATTTGTGACATTGAGGACCGACATAAAAAAGAATATAAAGCAATTAAATTACCTAAAATATGCATCGACCAGGATAGAGGTATTAAAGACTGTTGTTGCGAGTACATGGTCCTGGGAAGCACCAGTTCGGACAGTTGGAAAAATGACCTTACCAGTGCATGGATTAAGTTAAGCGATCCTGCGGACGGTTACTCCTTTGCTTTATACAAAAATGGAGCTTTAACAAGTTACCAGCCGACTCCACAGCCTTTTGTTAATGAGGAAAATGCTTACTTTGTTACTGTTAACTGGTATGAAGTTTTAGTTAGTGACGGAGTTGGGTGCTATGAATTAAAGGTCGGATACGATATTAGCGGCATTGTAAGCGACTTTGTGTGGGGTGCCTATAACTTACAGCCTTACACAATACAAAATGCCCTTAAAACGGCTCGAATTAGGGCTGAGTTTAGCGGTTACCATGAAATCGAGGGAATTAATTTTACAGATAGCGGTATTGTTAGCGATTTAAGGTTTTACGGTTATATTGGAAATCGACAGCCTAACATGGAAATAGATAATATTATTTATCAAAACAGGGAAATGAAAAGAGTAATAAGGGAAAATTTAAATACTTATGAAATTTTAACGGATCCAAGTCATAAATGTATTACACAGCCAATGATTGACCTTTATTTATTGAGTGAAAATAATTTATTTATTTCGGATTATAACGCTCATAACCACGATTATTGCATTGACGACCTTCCTGTAATTGTAAAAGAAAGCCCAGAATTAACATATTACGACTTTAGTAGAAAGGCAAAACTGCGGTGCATAGTTGAGGATAAATTTAAAAACAAACGGACTTACTATTGAGATTATTAGCGGTTTCTTATTACTTTTTTGGTTATTGTACTTGCATAAGTCTGTATATGACTAAAATTTATTTTATGCAATTTGCGGCCTTAACGTTTTTTTGTTATTTAACCTTTCAATTAATTCAAGCCTTAAATTATGAAGATTAAAAAACATTCCAAAAATGTACATGAATTAGAAATAAAAAGCAAGGATTTTAAACTGGCAATTTTAAGCGACATACACTGGGATAACCCAAAGTGCGACTGGGATCTATTAAAAAAACATTTAGATTATTGTAAAGAAAAAGAAATTCCAATTTTTGTAAATGGCGACTTTTTTTGTTTAATGCAAGGCCGCGGGGATAATAGAAGAAATAAATCGGATATTAGAACAGAACACAATAATGCCAAATATTTAGATTCAATAGTGGAAACAGCGGTAGAGTGGTGGAGTCCTTACGCTCATTTACTTACGGTTATCGGTTACGGCAATCATGAAACGGGAATAATTAAATGGCAAGAAACTGACGTTTTACAGCGCTTTGTTGACCTTTTAAATTATAAGAATAAAACTAATGTATATACTGGCGGTTACGGAGGCTGGTTAATTGTAAGACAGTTTTTTAATGACACTTCAAACCTAACAACAAAAATAAAATATTTTCATGGCTCGGGAGGTGGCGGAGTGGTTACAAAAGGGGCTTTAAATTTAACCAGGGCTTTAGAAATGTATGAAGGCCAAGAGGTAATGATTTACGGTCATATACATGAAAATTCTTGTCGGAATGACGTTCGAGATAGTATTGACTTCGACTCAAGAAATAATGTTTACCAGGTTAAACATAAATATATCCATTCAATGATAGCGGGAACCTATAAAGAGGAGTATGCGGACGGCTCAAAGGGGTGGCATGTTGAAAGGGGTGCGCCAGTAAAACCGACTGGTGGAAGGATCCTGAACCTAATAATTAAAAAACATAGGCAAGAAGGGAAAAACAATATTTTAAAATACATAGACTCTTTTAAAATAATTTAAAATACGTATTTTTACCTATTGTAAGAAACTTCTTTTTTTTTGCTGTAAATTTGTTTATATATTTTTTTTATGTAGGCAACCAATGGAGCAATTAATTTTTTTGAGTAAAAAATATGGAGTAACTGGTTTACTTGTAGTTTGGTTATTTTGGACCAATGAAAGATTAACAAAAGTGGAAAACGAGTTACATAGATGCTACGAAAATAGTTACCAGAAAAATAATTCAAGCCTACCAATTAAGGAGGATATAAAAAATTTCGCTATATTACCCCAAAAATTGAGAAATGATAAAAAGAATAATGGCGGAAACGCCTAAGTTTTGGAAAAATGTACAAATTTTCGGAGTTTTAATTTGTGCTGTTTCTGGGGGTTTAATAGCGGCTCCAGTTGAATTTTCTCCAGATGTTCAAGAATTTTTACAATATCTTCTAACAGTTGGCGGTACTTTGGCTGGAATTAGTCAATTTGCAATAAATGACAATGGAGAAACTGGATCTAAAGAAAATTAAACAGGTAGAGTTTAACGACTCGGAGTATATTAGAACGGCCACAACTAAAACCCAAATTGTATTACACCATACGGCTGGAAATAGTTCTGGGGTAAATACAATTAGGGCCTGGAATAACGACCAAAGGGGCCGAATTGCGACTTGTGTTGTTATTAGTGGTAAAGGTTCCTCAAATTCACATGACGGAGAAATTTGCCAAGCTTTTTCCAGTAAATATTGGGCTTACCATTTAGGGGTAAAAAATGAAAGCTTTGCAAGTAAAAATGTAGTATATAGGCGACTTGATCCTGGAGCTATCGGAATTGAAATATGCAACTGGGGGGCCTTAACAAAGAAGGGCGAGAAGTATTATAATTATGTTAATAGAGAAGTACCAGCCGAGGAGGTTTGTATATTAAAAACCAAATATAAAGGCTTTAAATACTTCCATAAATATACGGAGGCACAAATAGAGTCGGTTAGACAATTATTAGTTTATTGGAATGAAATATATAATATTCCTTTAGACTATAAGGAGTCGGAAATGTGGGATCTTAGCGAGGATGCATTGAGCGGGGTGCCTGGTATTTATACGCATAACAGTTACAGGGCGGATAAATCGGATATAAGCCCACAGCCCCAAATTATAGAAATGTTAAAAAACTTAAATAAAGAAAACATGGCAAAACAAAAACCTAAAGAAATAAAAGTCGAGGCGGAAATTGACGGCAATAAATTAAGCATTGAAAAGGACCAGGACGGTATTGACGTGGTTTATGACGGTAAAAATAGAGATGTTGAATTTCATAAGAGTGAAGAAGAAAAATCGTTTAAATATGACGGTAAAAAGCTGGATATTGAAGTAAATAAAACCAAGGATAAAACGGAAATCGACATTCAGGCCGAGACAAGTTTACTTCGTTGGTTCGGAAAAATTATTTCAAAATTTGTTTTAAAGAAATTTAAAAAGTAAATTTACTCTGCTTTAGTTCTTAAAGTAGTTTTTAATTGATTAACACAGAAGGCCCCTTCTTTTTGGAGGGGTTTTTTGTTTAATAATTTTGGGTAATTCAAGCACAAAACAAAAAAAATCAATGAAAAAACGAAAAAAAGTTAAAAAAGTTTTGGTAGTTATATTTTTTAATATTAGTTTTACAGCAGTTAAAAATTAAAACACTATGAAAACAACAGAATTAAAAGCACTTAAAGACAGAATTATTTTTGATAACTTATACTATTGCGATATTGAAAAAAAGAATATTGTAAGTTTTATTATTGATAAAGTAAATTATAATTATTGTATTAAACTGGATCATGAAGTTTATACTATGTATTACGGCGATACTTGTAAATACCAGGGCTTTATAAACTGTGGAATGGAGGACCGATACGAGTTTAATGTTTCTTTAAAAGAGTTAAGTTTTTTTGAAACCTGGGATAAGGAGCCTTTTATTGAATTAAGCCAGGAGGATATTAAAGAAATTGAAGCTTTTTTAAATGAATATTTTGACGAATTTCCTGAAATTGTAACTGAGGTATTATGAAAACAATTTACCCAAAGGATCCAATTTGTAATTTTAACGATTGGATCCTCTATATTAAAGAAGAATTAACCAAAAGTAAAACTGGTAAAAAATGAAGTATAAAGCGACTCCTTATAGAAAAAAAAGGGTATTTATAGACCTGGAGTATATAACCAAAAAAGACCTACAAAAAAGCATGGAAGAAATTTTTTTATTAATTTCGGAAGGTAATGAAAGAAACAGGAGCCTTAAATATTATAAAACCGTGGAATTATTAAGCGAATTTAAGCAGTGGTATGTAAATCCAAAATTACATATTAAAGAAGCGATTGAGGGCGATAAAATAATTCACACAATAAAAGGATCCTTCTAATGCTAATAATCGACTTACATAGAAGAAAAACGCCCTTTGCGGTAATTGTAAGTCGGGAAATGATAGGAGAAGTTTACACATTACTTTACCAGGATAGGTATTTACGGTGTCATACTATGAAAAAATACGAATGTCGCTGGTTTAATGATAATAAATACTTGTTTAAAGTGGTTACTAAAAATAATTTTGGAATGGTATACGAGTATAGTAAATTCAAAAAAAAAATGAGTGAACCAATTAAACATAATTTTTTAGTTAGAAATCAAATTATAAAAGGTGGATATATTTAAATTTAATAACGATTTAATGGAAGAACTGGTTAAGGATATATACCAGGAACTCGGTTATGTAGATTGCGAGACAATACGGCAAATTTTATCCTATGGGATCCAATACAACCAGAATTTAAGCCTGGATTTTATTAGTAATCCTACGGATGCATTGAACTATATAAAACAAACTAATAATTTAATTAAACACTTAAACAAAAAATCTTAACTTTGTTTCATGGCCTCACAAAAAATACGTATATTCGTATCTGTATTTATTATTTATTTTAAGCCTATTCGGTGGGAAGTGAGGCCCCTATCGTTTAGGCTTTTTTTATACCCAAAAAATTATGCGAGATAATATGTTAATTTATCGCTCCTTTTATGAAGCTGTAAAGGAGTTAAAAGACCAGGATCAAATTGCGATCTGGAATGCTGTTTTCGAGTTAGGTTTAAATAATAATCAAATAGAGCTTACAGGAATACAGAAAACAATTTTTACCTTAATTAAGCCTCAAATAGAAGCAAATATTAAGCGATTTCAGAATGGAAAAACAGCAAAAACAAAGCAAACAAAAAGCAAAACAGAAGCAAAACAGAAGCAAAATAAAAGCAAAACGGAAGCTAATAATAATTATAATAATAATATTAATTATAATATATATAGGAGCTTCGCACACTTGTCTATAAGTGAAGAAGAATTTAATAAACTCCTTCAGGACTATAAAAAAGAAGAAATAGACAGCATACTGGACCAAATAGAAAACTATGCACAAAACAAAAAATTTAAAAGTTTATTTCTAACGGCAAAAAACTGGCTTAAAAGAGACTTTAACCAGGTTAATAATGTAAAGAGTAATGACGATTTATTTAATTATGTTAAAGGTCAAATAAATGAATAATTATATAACAACTCCAGGAGACCAAACACAGTATTTATTAGACTATAAAAACGGCCGTATTCCTAAGGGGCTAAAAATAGGGGCCTATATTGACGAGCATTTAGTTTTTAAAAGAGGTCAATTGTGTATTATTTTAGGTCATGATAATGTCGGAAAGTCTTATTTTATTAATTATTATTTTCTTTGCCTGGCCTTAAAGCATGATTTAAAAATTTGTATGTACTCGGCAGAAAACCACAAGGGGAAAATATTGCGAGACCTGGTCCAAATGTATAGCGGAAAAAAATACAATGATTTAACGGATAATGAAATTTTGAAATATAGTAGTTATATTGAACAGTTCTTTTTATTTGTTAATAGCCAGGAATTGTATAAGCCAGGGGAATTATTAGAAATTTTTGAGCAAAGCGAGTGCGATATTGCTTTAATTGATCCTTATACGGCACTGGACAGGGATATGAGTTATAACGGTAATTACCAGTTTTTAAATAGCGCCAGGGAATTTACAAATAGAACTGGAATAACTTTGTATATTAATACGCATCCAATTAGTGAAAGCGGAAGGGCTGGTAATTTATACCCTAAGGGGCACGAGTGGGAAGGTCATTTAAAGCCGCCTTTGAAAAGCGACTGCGAGGGAGGAAAAGCCTTTTTAAATAGGTGCGACGATATGTTTATAATACATAGACTGGAAGCCCATAAAACTATGAAGTATTACACAATGTTACAAGTGGTAAAAGTTAAGGACATTGATAGCGGAGGAATGCATACGGATTTTAATGAGCCTATTTTGGCGGAGTTTAATAACGGCTTAGGCTTTAAGTTTAGGGGGGTGGATCCTTTACAGGATGTTAGGCCAAAACCAATTTTTAATAATAGAATTTTTTAACATGGACACTTTGAAATTTTTAAGGGCGAAAATAGATTTAGAAATAATAGCCCAAAGGATAGATAACTCACTAAATGAAATAAAACATAAAAACCCTGAACGGTTGGAGTATATTAACCCAATGACAGAAAGCATTAAACAACTGGCTAATGTTAGGGCCTTTCTGGACCAGTTGGAGTTAGAATTAAATACCAGTCGGCAAAGAAATATAGACCTGGAAACTTTAAACCTTATAAGACTCAAAGAAATTGAGGAGCTAAAAGGCAAAATAAAATATAATAATTTGGATCTTTAAAAATGATTAATTTTATAAAATGCCAAGGTGTAAAAATTGCAAGGAGAAATTCGAGGCAAAGCATTTTAACCAAAAATACTGCTTTAAGGAAATGTGCGTAAATAAGTGGGTTGAAACGGCCAAGGTACAAAACTGGAAAGTAACTAAAAAGAAACTAAAGGAAAATGTAAAAACTCGGACAGATTATGTTAAGGAGGCCCAGAAGGTTTTTAATGAGTATATAAGAAAAAGAGACATAAAAAAATTTAATACTTGTATAAGTTGCAATAAAACTTTAAGGCCTGGAAATATTGACGCTGGTCATTATTTTTCGGCTGGAGGTCATAGTAATGTTCGCTTTGATCCTATGAATGTACACGCCCAATGTTCGAGGCCTTGCAATAAAGATAAAAGTGGGGATTTATTGAATTACCAGATAGGAATACAGCAAAGGATCGGCGGATACGAATTAATTGAATTATATGCCAGGGCCTATGAGGAAAAACTTTGGACAATACCAGAACTAAAAGAAATAATTGCCCTTTACAAGAAAAAAATTAAGGAATTTTAAACTTTTTTTTATTTATCGCTTGTTATATTAAAAAGTATTGTTAATTTAGCTCCAGTTAATCAATTAAAACAAAGAAAAAATGAACAAACAAAAAACAATAAAACAAATTTTAAATGAAAACGGATTGACAGGTGCAAGAGTTTACAAAAATAATTCTTATTATGATCCGATTGAAACAGTTTACAAATCCGGATACACAAGAGGGAAAAATACTATTTATTTTTACGGCATTGATGACTATGAATTTACTTTGAAAATTGTAGAAGAATTAAATAAAAACGGACACAATGCAATGATTGGTGATCCAAATGAGATTATTTTGAAAAATGAATTGGCAGGATAAAATTGACAAACAACACACCGGTCAAACCGGATTTTTTAAACAAATAGAAGAAGAACAATTAAAACAAAACAAAATGTTAAACGAAAATTTAAAACCAACGGGAGAAAAAGTAAAATTTGAAAACGGTAAAGTATTTTCAATTTATTCAAAAAACACAAAAAAAGGTGTTCGATACTATATTTATTCAAGAATGCAAATGAGGGCTTTTCCTATTTCTCAATTTGATATTAACAAGTATATTTTATTAGAAAATTAATAATAATGAAAAAGAACAAAGCACTGGAAAAGGAACTGCGAGAGGAGTTTAATAATTACCTGAAAAAATCGCATTTAGATGACCGAATGACCTTTATCGAATATATTACTGGCTTAGGTACTTTTAAGGGTTACAGGATCAAATTAAAAGAAGGTTTAGGGGTTAATTTATCAATTCAATTTATTAAGTCATGTTAACAAATTTTGAAGATTTTACAAATGAATTAAGCGAGGACGAGTTAAGTATTTTACCAGCGGTAATACATTCATTCAGGAGATACAAAAAAGATAGCCCAATAAAAGCCCCTGAAATAATTGAGGGCATAAATGATTATTTAACTAAAAAAGGTTATAAGTTTAAAATGACTGGTCCGAGACTTAGAAAAATGGTTAATTATATACGCTCAAACTCACTACTTCCATTAATTGCTACAAGTAAAGGATATTTTACAGATAGTTGTAAAATTACTGTTATGGATCAAATAAAAAGCCTGGAAGAAAGGGCCAGAAGTATACAAAATTGTGCTGAGGGCTTAAAAAAATTCATAGAAAACGAAAATAATTGAAAAAAAACGCTTGTTATATTAAATAGAATAATTATATTTGTTCTGTTAATCAATTAAAACAAAACAAAATGTGGAATTTAGAAGATGTAAAAAAAGCAATTCAAAGAAGAAAAGAAAATTTAAAAGCAAATTTAAAACCAACAATTAGTGTAAATGAACAAATTCGTTTTGAAGATGAGTACTGGCATGATGTTATTGAAACATTAACAAAAAAAGAAGTTTTAAATTTAGCCAAGCAAATGGGCATAATTACCCACAACGAAAACGGCAGACAAAAGTCGTTTAAATCAATAAAAAGAACAATTCTTTTTGATAAAAAAAGCGAGTGTATAAATTCATTTGGATTTAATAAATACTAAAAAAAAGGGGGGTGCGCATCCATAACGCACACAATTAATTAAAAACTAAAAAATGAAAAATCTATTTAAGGCCCTGGCCAATTTTCAAACAGAGGTTCCAGTAATTCACAAAGGAACCCAGGGGTACGGTTATTCCTACGCCGACCTTCCAACAATTTTAGAAGTAATTAAGCCTTTATTAAAAAAGCATGGATTAGGCTTCACACAGCTTTTAAATACCGAGGAGGGGGTAACTTATATTAGTACAAATATTTTCCATGTAGAAAGCGGAGAAAATATCCAGAGTAATGTAGAAATTCCAAAAGTACAACTGGCAAAAATGAACGATTACCAGGCTTTCGGTAGTGGTTGCACCTATTATCGGAGGTATGCACTTAGTGCGGCTTTGTCTTTAGTTACGGACATAGATATGGACGGAAGTGGAGAACAAATAAGAAAACCTAAAAAAGAAAGTAAACCAGAGTTATCGGTTAACCAGTTTAATAATTTAGTTGGTTATATTGTCTCAGGTAAAGAGGCAAAAGGGAAAGTTTGGACCAGTGAACTGGCTAAAGAAACTTACAACTTGTCAAAGGATCAATTAGAAACCTTAAAAACTTTATAAGATGAACGGACACGAATGGTTAATTAGGCCCTCACAACTGGGTGCCTTAATGACAAAAGGAAGAACAAAGGACAAAATTTTCGGCGACACAGCTTTAAAAGTTATTCAGGACAGTGTTTTACTTGAAAAGTATAATATCGAGCCTACGGAGGTTTATAACATTAAACTGGACAAAGGGGTGTATAATGAAAAAGCAAATATTAAACTGGCTAAGGAGGTTTTAAAATGGTCTGACGTGGATCCAGAAACGCCACAAAAGAAAAGAGTAAACAGTTATTTTATTGGAACCCCAGATATTAATACTCCGACTTTGTTGGCGGATATTAAGACGTCCTGGAGCGCTCAAACGTTCCCCTGGTTTAATGATCCAAAAAACAAAGATTACTACGCTCAATTGCAAGCGTACATGGATTTAACAGGAAAAGACGAGGCGGAGTTAGTTTATGTATTAAGTAACCACCCCGAGCATATTGTTGCGAGTGAAATTAAGAAGTTAACTTATTACTTTGCTGACAGGCCGCATTTATTTCAGGCTGGAGGTATTGAGGACCTTTGGACCTTAGCGGAAGAAAAAGCTACGGAAATAATACATAAAGAAGCTTATTACGACCACATACCAAAGGATAAAAGAATAAGAAGGTTTATTATTAAAAAAGATAATGAATTTATAAAGGAGGCTTATAATCGAATTGATGAAGCCAGGAAAATATACGATGAATTAATAAAAACAATTTAATGAAAACTTTAGCACTGGTAATAACTGTTTATTTTGTTGCCTTTGCTGTTTTACTAATAATAATTAAAATTTATAAAAAATGAAAACAACAGGAAGAATTATTAAAATCATGGAAACTCAAACTTTCGGAAACTTTAAAAAACGCGAGTTTGTAATTGAGACTTCGGATAAATATCCTCAAAAAATAATAATGCAAGTAACTAATGACAAAGTAAGCATTTTAGATAATTTACGAGTCGAGGATGTTGTAGAGTGCGGAATTAATTTAAGAGGTCGGGAGTGGACCAGTCCACAAGGAGAAGTTAAATATTTTAATTCTATTGAATGCTGGACAATGAGCCTCTTGGATCATGAAAGAAGCAACGAGGCGGCATTTAGCCCTAAAGGATATGCAAAGAAAGAGGCGGATAATATGTTTCATGAGGATATCGCCAGGAGTTATGAACCAGAGGACGAGGATCTACCTTTTTAATTTAGAGTTATGGAAATGGAAAATATAAACAATAGTACCAGGCAAAAAGTAATTGACTATTTACATGATAACGGAATGAGCGTTAATAAATTTGCTCAAGAAACAAATGTTTTACAACCGAACCTCCATGTTTTTTTAAATGGAAAAGGCTTATCGATTAAGAATATCGAGAAAATTTGGAAGTATTTTAAGGTAAAAGGGGTATAAAAAGCCCCTTTTTTTAATTTTTTTTATTTTTTTTTTAATTAATCGCTTGTTATATTAAAAAATATTGTAATTTAGCAGTGTTAAACAATTAAAACAAAGAAAAAATGGCAACATTAAGTTTAAATAAAAAATACACAGGATACTATACAAAAAGAGTTGGTAACATACAAGTTATTGTAAGTAAATACTCTAAAGGTTGGGAAGGAGTTATTCAAAAATACACTCACACAGCAAAAGATATTTTAGGAAACGATGTTGAAATGTTTGAAAATATAACGGAAAATTTCTTAGGAGAAACAAAAAAAGAAGTTTATACTCAGTTAACAAATTGGATTTTAAACAATGAATTGGAAGGATGAAATACTAAAAAGCCATAAAGGGCAAACAGGCTTTTTTAAACAAATAGAAGAAGAACAATTAAAAACTAAAACCATGAAATTGAATTTAGAGCAAATTAGCGACATGATAAAATTACAAAATAGAGTAATTGAGTCAAGATTAGAAACTCTTAAAAGATATGAAGAAATTGATATTAATGACTATCTTTTAAAGAATATCAAACATAAAATAGAAATTGGAAGAATGGCCCTATTAAGATTAAAAAAGTATAAAAGAAAATTACTTCAAATTGAACTAATGAAAATAAGTAACGAAATTACATTTTACGACTTTGGAAGATGAAAACGAACCTAACTAAAAGACAGATCCAAAGCATGGCGGACAGGATGTTGGAAAGGGCCAGAACGACCAGTTATATAATTGATCAGGAGGAAAAAACTTATTTACATTATGGTGGTAATGCTTGTTTACTCAGATATTTTAAATTAAGTCAACTTTTAAAGATACAAGTAAAAGCATATAATCGATTAAAAAATTATTCCTATAATTGCAAGAAATGAAAAAGACAATAAAAATTATTTTAGGCCTGGTTTTGACTCCAGGCTTTTTCTGTTTATACCTATTGGATAGGATCTATTTAATTCCCCTGGTACATTTAACAGCTTTGCCGATTAATCTATGGTATAAAAAGCAAAATGAAATAACAGCCAGTATAATAAGAGTCCTGGCAATTAGTTTGTTTAATTTATTTATTTATTGGTTAATATGAAAAAAGATTTTAAGGTTCTTGATTATGTTTATGAAATTGATATTGATTTAGTAAAAGAAAACCCAGATAACCCCAGGACAATAACCGAGAAGGAATTTAAAAAACTAAAAAAGAATTTACAGAAATTTCCAGAAATGCTTAAAAAACGACCTGTAATCGTTGTTAGCGATGAAAGTGGGGGTTTTATAGTCTTGGGAGGTAATATGCGCTTACAGGGCTTAAAAAGGCTAAAATACGACAAAATTCCAGTAGGTATTGCGGACAATTGGACCGAAGAACAAAAGGCGGAGTTTGTGGTCCTGGATAATGCCAGTTTCGGAAAGTGGGATTTTGACGTTTTAGGTAATTTGTACGACATTGAACAGTTAAGCGAGTTAGGGGTTGAGGTTCCAACAATAAAAAACACTGAGTTATTGAGCGACTTGGAATATAATCCTGTTTACTATGAGCCTATTAATACGCCTAACATAGACCTAAAAAAGTGCATTGATTTTACCAAGTTTAACCAAAAAATAAAAGCACTGGAGGAGTTTAATTTAACTCAAGAGCAAAAGGAAACATTAAAACTTTTTGCATATAGATTTTTAAAAATAGACTTCGAGAGTGTTGCTAATTATTATTATTTTAATGCAAGTGAAGAAGAACAAAAAGCAATTGAGCGGCTTCGGTTGGTCCTTGTGGAAAATGGTGCGGAGGGCTTTATTCAGGACGACTTATTAAAAATAACAGGAATTACGGACACTTATATCGATTTTTAAATGGAAAGTATAGATATTTTCATTCCGAGTTATAAAAGGGCTAAAAACAACAAAACGGCCAAATATTTTATTAAAATCGGTTATGATCCAAAAAAAATTCATGTAATATTAGACAGTGAGGCAGACGATTTTAAAGAATACGAG
>Ga0194002_1000002_pt1 | contig 37858 bp, 69 predicted proteins | sample FLT_89_MG_FD_140318 | JGI IMG/M metagenome (GOLD analysis project Ga0194002, IMG submission 140318) | Sediment microbial communities from the Broadkill River, Lewes, Delaware, United States - FLT_8-9_MG | ecosystem: Environmental > Aquatic > Freshwater > River > Sediment | place: USA: Delaware... | reverse complement strand
GAAAGGGGTATAATTTAATGTCATATTTAGACCAAAGAAACGGCATACAGCCAGCAGTTATAGAAGAATTAAAGCAAAGAGATAAAGCACTTGCAGGCGATATGGTTTTTGTTGTAACACCAGCAACAGTTACACCAGCACCAACAAGCGAAGCGTGGACTAGAACAGTTACATGCGAGTTACAAGATGCAGCGGGTAATGTTCATAAATGGTTTAACAAAGCAATTACTACTGGTGTATCTATAGCAGATACTTCTACAGCAGGAACGGCTTCTATACCATCAACAACATTAACATTTGCAGACGGTAAAGCTACTGTAGTTGTTTCAGGAGATGCGGAAGATTGGTTAAATACTGAAACTGATACATTAACAGTTGCAGAAGCTACTATACTAGGTTACACAATTTCTGCAAAAACTAGTGTTGAAACGTGGACTACAGCATAATTAAAATATAATTAAGAGGGGTTTTTAACCTCTCTTTTTTAGTTTAAGGAGGGTGTTATGAAATTTTACGGTAATGGAGTTATATGGGATGCTGAAAAAAGCAAGCCTTTATGCAGATTTGATAAATCAGGGGTATTTGAAACAGAAGATAAAAGAATAATGGATATATTAGTTAATAATGGATATAAGCACGATGGCGAAATCATAGAAGTTGAACACGTAGTAGTTGAAGAAGTAGTTACAGTTATTGAAGAAGAAAAAGAAGTAGTTGAAGATATAGGAAATTACGAAGCAATGACAAATAAAGAGCTTAGAAAGATATTAGAAGATAAAGGATATATGAACCTTGAAAGAAAGAACAAAACGCAACTTTTAACGATGTTAGAAGGTGATTAAATGGGGTTATCTCAAAGAGTTACAGAGCTACTAGAAAGATGGCTAGGCGAGGGAGAACAGCTAGACCAAACATCACCACTTGTAACGGCTGAATTTTCAGCAGATTCAAAAATACAGATATGGGACGGTACAGATACAGCGGATGTAATGGCTACTAATGGAAGTAACGGGTTAGTTACAATAGAGCCTAACCATATTTCGCTCTCGAATAGTTTTAATTTTCCAATCGTAGCAAATGGGACATTTACAGGTATTTCGGAAGATATAACTAATTATGCTGTAATGTTTATCAATGTATATTCAGACGTTGCAAGTGCCACAGATGGATTATGTATTCAGTTCTCAACGGATAATGTAAATTGGGATATAAGCGAATGTTATACCATCGCAGCTGATACTTACAAGACATTTAGTATTCAATGTGCAACTAAGTATTTTAGAATTAGTTATAAAAATGGTGGAACTGAACAAACTAGCTTTAGATTACAAACTAAACTTTGTACTAAAAATGCTTTGGATAGTTCGCACAGGATAGCAGATTCAATATCAGACCAAGATGATGCAACTTTAAACAAAGCAGTATTGACAGCACAACAACCTAACACTAATTTTATAAATGTTGGTGCTACTGAATCTGGAAACCTGAAAGTAACAGATGCAGAGAATACTTTAGCTATTGCAAAAGGTGATGTGGTAGGTGCTGGGAACGTTAACAAGTGGGGTAATGCTCCTGATTTTGACAGTACAGACGGTGAAGTTTACGTTTGGGACGGTGCAGAAGATGGTACAGCATGGGAAAATATGACTTATATATTTTCAACTGGTGCAGATATTGATAGTGTTAGTTCAACAGATGCAGGAGATACCGAAGAAGTTACTATACAAGGGTTAGATGCCAACTGGGAAGAAGTTACTCAAACTGCAACACTAAATGGTCAAACTAGAGTAGCTTTAACTACTCCACTAATAAGGTGTTATAGGGCATATAATAGCAACGGAACGCCTTTTGTAGGTCACATTATCATTTATGAAAACGATACTACTACTGGTGGAGTTCCTGACGATGCAACTCTTATACGGGCTGTAATAGACCCAAGCAATCAGCAAACAGAAATGGCAATATATACGATTCCTGCGGGAAAAACTGGGTACTTATTAGGTGGCTATTGTTCAACGGCAGGAGCTAAGAGGGATACAAGTTATATCATTAACTTTAAGACTAGGTTATTTGAAAAGGTATTCAGGACACAACAAAAGGTGTCTATAAATGATAGTGCTACTTCATTTCTACCGTTTACTTATCCAATACCTCAAACGTTACCTGAAAAGACAGATATTATCGTAACAGCTCAAATGGCAACATCAACAGACGGAAGTATATCAGCAGGTTTTAGTATAGTATTAATTGATAATTAGGAGGCGATAAAATGAGCCAAGCAAGAACAACGGAACTATTAGAAAATACAAGTGGTAACAAGGGTTCTGAAACAATAACAGATACATTAGAGCATACTGGTAGCTTTTTCTGGATTAATGTTTTAGCTGAAACAGTAATAGCTGCAATTACATTAGAAACAAAAGAAACTGGGAACACTTTAGTTGGTGCAACTTTACCAGCAGGTTATTCAGGACCTTTACATTGTTCAAGTATAACATTAACAAGTGGCATTGTTAGAATGGCTAAGAAGTAGGGGGTGATTAAAATTAGTATTGTTGTAAATGAAAATAGTTACATTTCGATTGCAGATGCAGATACATATATGACTAATAACTATATATCAACTTCAACAGAATATACTACTTGGAATGCGTTAACAGATGCTAACAAGGAGATATATTTAAAGAGGGCTACTAAAAGGATAGATAGGCAAATTATACGAGGTGCGAAGGCTTTAGATACTCAAACTTTAGAGTTTCCACGGGCTTTATTGACTTGTAGCAGATATGACCCACCTATCACGGGCGTAAATGTTAATCGTGGGCGTGGTTATATCGTAGAAAGTGAAGTACAACAAAGGGTATTAGATGCCAATGTTGAGGAAGCATTATCTAATAGCTTAGTTGATGCTGGTACTGGTTCAAATGGCGGAGAGAGGGCTACACTTCAAGCACAAGGCGTTAAATCGTTTAAATTAGGGGATTTGTCAGAAACATACGGAAGCGGATTAAGTAGCACATATAACTCAACGGTATTAATGTCACAAGAAGCTAAAGAATTATTGAAATTTTACAGCGTGGGTGGTGTTAGCATATGCTAAGTAACTACGTTAATCAAAACGTATCTTTAAAAACTCGTACTGGTGAGAATCAATATAATGAGCCAACTTATACAACTTCAACAATCAAAGGGCGATTTATTTATAAAAATGAATTGTTTAGATTAGAAGGCGGAGAAGAAGCCACGTCGCAAGCAATACTGTACACGATGGCAACAGTTAAAAAAGGTGACGTTATAACGGCTGATAGTAAAGAATGGATAGTAAGGCGTGTTTATCCTGCTGTAAAACTTAATGGTATTGAGGGGTTTACAAAGGCGGTGTTATAAATGGTTAGATTACACGGTTCAGGCGTAACAGTAAGAGGTATGCGAGAAGTACAAGCGAAATTCAAGAGAGCCACAGAGGAAGTAAAGGAAGCAATGTTACAAGGCGTTGAAGATGCAACAGCTGATTTACTAAGAAGAGCCAAAGAGGAAGCACCAATAGGCGAAACTGGTGATTTAAGAGGTAGCGGTAGTAAATCGGTAAAGGTTGTAGCTGGTGAAGTTATAGGCGAGGTAGGATTTAACACACCATACGCACTAATTCAACACGAGGATATGACGTTTAATCATCCGCAGGGCGGGAAAGCTAAATACTTGACAGACCCACTAAACAGAAATGCGACTAAATACAGAAAAATGATATTAGAAGAAGGACGGAGGGCGACAAGATGAGCCTTTTAGTAGATATTAAGAGTTTAATAACTGGTGTTAATGCTAATATATATTTAGGTGATTTGCCCGATACTCCTGATAATTGTATAGGGTTGTACCAAACGGGTGGGCAAGACCCACAGCACCAATTAGGAGCAAGCACAGAAGAAGTGCATGAAACTCCAACATTTCAAGTTAGATTAAGAAACACGACATATGCAACAGCTAACACAGAAGCCGAGCAAGTAAAAGATGTTCTTGACGGCTTAATTAATCAAGTAGTAAACGGAAACGAATATAAAAGCATATTTATGCAAGGGGATATTAATAGTTTAGGGCGAGATGGACGGAATAGAGTTAACCTTAGCGTTAATTTTATAGCAAAAGTAAAAAGAGGTTAAATTAAAAGGAGGATTTTTATTATGGCAGCTATAGCGGGTAAAGGTGGATTAGTTAAAGTTGGCACTACTAACACAGTAGCAGAGGTTACAAGTTGGACTAATGATATTGCTATTGATATGTTAGATTCTACTTCATTGGGTGACGATTGGAGAGAATACGTTGCAGGATTAGCAGGAGCAACTGGAAGCGTTGAGTGTAATTGGGATGTAGTTACAGATACAAACGGGCAAGCAGCATTCCAAACGGCAGCACTTGCAGGAACTACAGTTACATTAGATTTATATGTTAATGCTACTAATTATTACAGTGGAACGGCTTATATTTCAAATGTAAGTATTTCAGACCCAGTTGACGATTTAGTAACTTGTACTTTTGACTTCCAATATACTGGAGCGGTAACATACAACTAAAATTGAGGGGGGTTATCCCTCTCCTTTTTTATTAAAAGGAGGATTTGACTATGGGTGCAATTGCAGGCAAAATAGGCAGTATATACATGAAAACAACAGACGCATCTGCTATATTTTCAGATGAAGCGTGTACTAATGTTGACAACACTGTTTACTATATAACAAACGATTCTAAAAGGTATTGGGATAAGGCTACCACTCCAACAGTGTTCGTTGATGCTACACCTGAAACAGGGGTTACTATTGACTACGTAGGTGGTAGAATTACATTTGATACACCACTAGCAGGTACAGAAACGGTAACTGTATCGGGCAAATATTGGACGGTTTCAGAATTGGCTGGGTTTTATAATTGGAGTTTAGACTTAAATGCTGATTTAGAGGATTCAACAACATTTGCGGGCAATGGTTGGAGAACATTTGTACCAACTTTAAAAGGCTTTACTGTATCGGCTGAATCATTTTGGCAAGATGAAAAGTTTTTAAGCAGATTAGGCGAAGAAGTAGTAATTGCCTTGTATGTAAATGAAGCTAGTGACATTAGATATGAAGGATTTAGTAAGATTGACAGTAGTTCAATATCAGACCCAGTTGACACGCTAGTTGAAGAAGGAGTAAATTTTACTGGTAACGGTCAACTATATTATTATGAAGTTTAAAATTAGGAGGGTATAACACATGGCAAAACCATTTGTATTATTAAAATTAGATAAAGATTATGAATTTAGATTAAGCAATAAAGCAGGGTATTATTATCAACAGTTAACGGGTAAAACATTTCAAGAAATGGGCGACACATTCGGGTTGTCAGAATTAAATGAGTTGTTACACGCAGGTTTGAAGTGTATTGATAATAAAATAACATTAGAAGAAACATTAGATTTAGTTGATGAACATTTAGACTTTGAACAGCTAGCTGATATTGTTAGTAAGGCAATGGAACAATCGCCTTTTTTCAATCCAGCGAAGGGCAAAGCGGAGAAACATCCAGCGGAGAAATAGACCTGAATGAAACACTAGTTTTAGCTATTCGCATAGGCTTAACAATTGAAGAGTATTGGGAATTAACACCAGCAGAATTTCATTGTTATTTAGAAGCATATAAAAGGGATTTAGAAGAAAAGGGCAAGAATGAAACGGCTAATGTTTTATCAACGGCTTGGAATACTGCAAACTTCTCAAAGGCTAAGAAATTACCAAATCTTAAAAACATATTGAAAGATATATTTAAAGATAAGAGTAAGGAGAAGGTGCAACAAGGCAAGCGATTTAGTAAAGAGGAAATAAAACGGCATTATGAAAAGAAGGTGGTGAAGTAATGGCGAATATGGGGCAAATAAGCGTTGATATAATGGCGAATACCACACAATTTCAACGTAGTATGCAACGGGTTCAAAGCACTATGAAAAACGTTGGGGATAGTATGCAACGTATAGGAAAGCAAATGACGGCATCAATTACACTACCATTATTAGCTATTGGTGGTGCAGCGTTAAAAAGTGCTATGGATTTAGAAGCAACAGAATCAAAATATAACGTAGTATTTGCAGGAATGACGGAAGCGGTTGACGAGTTCATAAGGAAGTTTCAGGAATTAACACCAGCTACAACGGCTGCTGCTAGAAATATGGCATCAGGTATTCAAGATTTACTAGTTCCACTAGGCTTTATGCGTGAAGAAGCTACGGCAATGACTGGCGAGTTTTTACACGTTATCGGTGCATTATCAAACTTCAATAGCGGAACACATACAAGCGAACAAGTAGCAAACGCTTTTCAATCTGCTATAACTGGCATGTATATGCCTTTGAAAAGGTTAGGTATACAGCTTGATGAAACTACGGTTAAAAATAAGGCTGTAGAAATGGGATTAACTGATTCAACTAAGAATGTAACCAAGCAAATGAAAGCGGTTGTATTGCTAAAGGAAGTATATGCACAATCTGGCGATGCGTTGGCTGGTTACACTAAAGAAGCTTTAGACACTAAAACTAAACTGTTATTATTAACAGCAAGATTGAAAGATATAGGGGCAGAGTTAGCTACAAGATTTTTACCTTATATTGTTAAGGCGATGGAAAAAATACGAGAATGGGCGGAAGCATTTGCAAACCTATCTCCTAAAATGAGAAATATAATATTAATTGTTGCTGGTATTGCTGCTGCAATTGGACCGTTAATATTAATAGCTGGCATGTTAATATCTTCAATCGGTGCAATAGCTGGCGTATTAGGAGCAATTACAGCCCCTTCATTGGGTGTTGTTGCTTCAATAGGTGCAGTTGTTGCTGTGCTTATGACAGCGTGGAATAAAAGTATATTGTTCAGAAATACAGTAAAAAAGGTATGGGGGCAAATATATAAAACAATTTCAAAAATAGCTAAATCTATAATGGGTATAGTAAAAACATTATGGGAATTTTTAAAAGATTTTTGGGATGAATTCGGTGCATTAATTACAGTTACATTAGGTACAATTTTAGCAACTGTGGGCGATGTGTTTAGTGGAATAGGAACAATAATATCTGGTGCATTAGATATTATAAATGGTACATTAGGAATATTTTTAAGCTTATTAACTGGCAACTGGGAAAAGGCTTGGGAAGGCATAATATCAATAACTAAAGGTGCTTTAAAAGTTATAAACGGATTATTAAAAGCATTAGGAATTGATTTAAAGTTTATGCAAAATGCTATTGATAGTTTGGGCGGTGGCAATAAAAAGAAAACTGTCAAGTTTGAAGCAAAAGCATTTACTACTAATTTCATGGGCAAAGACAATAAAGTTAACGAGAGTTTGGCAGGTACAATTTTCGGAGGTGCTGCACCTTTAGCACCTAAAAAGAAAGCTTCAGCATTAGACGATTTGATGAAAAGGTTATCTGAATCGCTAACTGATGGCGGTGCTGATTTTGACGATTTCGCAGATACTGGAGTAAGTGCATTCGATAAGCTAAACGATGCAACGCAAAGATATGTGGATACTTTAAAAAGCCAAATAGATACATTTAAAACAGCCTTTGGAATATTTGACAAACCACAGATTGAGCGAATAAGTGGCGAAAGGCTACTTGTTAGAATGGAAGCACAAACAAAGGTATTTGAGAAGTGGCAGAACGCCTTAGAAGTATTAAGACAGAAGCTAGGTGCAAACAGTAAACTATTCCAAACTTTAGCACAACAAGGACCTTCAGCAATGGGGCAGATTGTGGGAATGGCTGGGTTGTCAGTATCACAATTACAACAAGCAGAGGGCTTTATGAGTGCAAGAGGTAATATAGCAACTAATGTTGCAACTGGTTTAACAAGTCAACAAATGAGAGCCGAACAATCAGCACCAACGGTTAATTTAAATGGTGGCGTTTACGTTGGCGATATGGCAGAGTTGGCTAATTTAATATCAAGAGAATTGAAGTTGTCGGGGGTGAATTAGATGGCAACATATACAGCTAAGTTGGAAATATGTAGTTATGATTCAACCGTAACTGCGGGGGCTGGTACTGACGAAACATCAATTGAAATAACGGCTCATACTATGGACGCTGGCGACTTTATCGTTAACGAAACAAGAAGAACTATAGATGCTGAAAGAGGTTCTAGAGTTGTTTATGATGCCGTAACTGGTGGTCCTAATTTTATATTACTAAATCCAGACCAAGGCATCGTAGGGCAAACATCGGGCGATTCTATAAGGTTATATAAGTTTGAAGATAAAACTAGCATAGTTAGACCTAAAACTTTAAGGCTTGACTTAGGAACGCAAGGTTTTAGTAGTTTATCATTTGACATTATAACGGATAAAGATTATATACCAAAGTGCGGGCAATATATCAAGTTTGGCATAACTACAGATTCAACATACAAGCGATACTTTTACGGTATCATACAAGATACAACAAGGCGATTAATGGCAGAGAATACAGACGAAATAATCATGAACATTAGAGCCACATCTTTAAACACAGTTCCAAATAGGCGAACAATAGAAGTTGCTTTTGATGCTGGAACAACATTTCAAGAAATAGTTGAAACTATGGTTGATGAATACCTTGTAGGTGATGGAATTTCACAAGGTACTATTGACGAGGGTGAAACACTTGATAATGATTGGTATGATGACATTATATCTATATCGGATGTTCTTGATAGGTGTGCTAGGGAATCGGGTTATCAATGGTTTATAGATGAAGAGGGCGATTTAAACTTTTACCAAGACCCTTCAACTATTCCAACTAATTCAATAGTAATTGATGAGGGTGATTTAGGCACATTCGGAGATATTAGGCAGATTAGAGTTAACGAAAATATAGACCAATATTTAAACAAATACTTTATATCAGGTGGATATGATGAACGTGGAAACCCTATATTATTAGGTTCAGAAGATTTTGACGAATCAACAGCACAACAAGATATAACAGCTGGTACTGGTGTATATGGTGAAATATTGCGAGATAGTGGCATAATCGGGAGCGATTACGTTACGGCAGAAAGTGGCACTACTACAACAAATATAACATATACGGCACACGGTCAGAGCGTGGGTGATATTGTATGGAACTTGACACAAAATATTTACAGAGCCGTTGCAACTGTAGTTGATGCTGATAACTTTACCGTATCAGCTATAACTGGTCAAAGTGACGGAGATATAATAGTATTCTTTGATAAAGCAAACATTATATTTGAGAATATCTTTAAATCACAAGGCAGAATACCATTAAAAGTTGATTTTGCAAGTGATACACTTTCATTTAATGCAGGGGAAAAGATACGGATTAAGTTGCCAAGCTTAGGAATAACAGATGATTACTTTTTAATTCAAAAGGTTAGCCTGTTTGATTACGTTGGATTAAATGCAACAACAACGCAGGGTTTTAGAATGAATGTAAGCTGTGTTGTAAGGGATAATTCAAACTTTAGCACTCAAAGGCTAAAAGATTATAGAGATTATTGGGGTGATTTTTAATGAGCAGAAGCCAAAAAAGGGCAGGATTTGCGGAGTTGCGAGGTTCTACCAATAAAAGGTTTACTATTTCGGCAGATGCCCCAACAAATCCGCAGAATAAAGAAACGTGGTTAGACCAAGACACTAACCAATGGTATTATTACAATAAACCTACTACAGAATGGATACCAATATTTTCAAGTGGTGGTGGTTCTGTTACAAATTTAACCTATCACAACGACACAAACACAACAGCCGTAACAACTAACGTTGAAGTGGGCACAGTTGATATTACAATGGCGTTAGATGGTTCAATCATTGTAACTGGAACATTTGTAGGTACAGCATCAGCCACAACTACATTAACCACATTGATTAAACTTGACACAGTTACACAACATACTATAGTTGATTATGTGAGTGGGGCTGTAGACCATACCGTTAATTTTAGTGTGGTACTGGAAGGAATAACGGCAGGAGATTACACAATAAGCGTTGATATGGCATCTAGTGCAGGAACGTTTACACTAGATGCGAGTGAACAACATTTATATTGTTTAGCTTATTATGATGCAGTAATTGGTGGTGATGGTGGTGGTGTTGTAACTACGGCAGGATATATATTTGGTGGGGGTGGAAGCACTACTTATTCAGATACAGATGAATATACGCCAGATTCTTGGACATCTAAAACCGATATTCCTTCTCCTGCTAGAAGATACTTGGCATCTTCTGCAATTAATTCTAAAGCATATATATATTGTGGTTATTTGTCAAGTAGTGTTGGAGGGCAAGATTGTGATGAATATATAGTTGATTCTTGGACAAACAAAACTGATACACCTACGCCACCAAGAAGAGCTTTAGGTTCTTCTACAATAGCATCAAGTGGATATATATACTGTGGATTAGATAGGAATGGTTCAACAAGATACCAAGATACAGATGAATATACGCCAGATTCTTGGACATCTAAAACTGATGCCCCTTTACCTGCAAGAGAACAACTATCAGCAAGTACGATAGGTTCAAGTGGTTATATTTTTAGTGGATATACAGGTTCAGCATTGATAGCTGATACAGATGAATACACTCCTGACACATGGACATCTAAAACAAATATCACAACATCAAGAAGAACACACACATCAACAACATTAGATTCCAAGGCTTATGTTATATCAGGACTTGCGGCTAGTGGAAGAACACAAGTTACAGAGGAATATGTGGTTGATAGTTGGGCTAGCAAAACCAATTTTTCAGCTACTGGTAAAACTTTTTTAAGTTCGTCATTTGTGGGGGGTGCGATATATGCTTATTGTGGCAGAGATAATACTACATATCAACAGGATTGTGATGAATATATAGCTGACACATGGACATCTAAAACAGATGCTCCACTTCCTGCAAGAGATGGTATAGGAGCATCATCATTATAAAAAAGGAGTGATTATTAATGAGTAAATTACAAACATTCATAACAAACAACAAAGCAAAAATTGAGGAATTTCAGCAAGATTACATCAACAACAACGTTGAAGCGTTAAAAAGACCGTTGCAGGAGTTTTTTGGCACACTTCAAAACATTGTGGGGTTAATGAAAGAATATGATTTAATAGATATAGAATACAACGAATTAACAGCAGAATTAACGGCAGATGCCTATACAAATGATTTTGATAAGCAAAGGGATGAAGTAGAAAAGTTGAGTTGTCAAGCTGAAAAGTATTTACTAGAAAAGGATATAGAAAGAAATAAACAAGTTTTAACAAATTTAATTGCAACTATAAATATTGCAAAAGGGGTATAATATGAATTTACAAGAATTAATTAAAGACCATAGGCTTTATCATTCAGAGTTTCAGCAAGATTATTTTATAACAACTCGTTCAGGTGGCACAGTTTACGGACAGTATAAGCAATCGTTAAGGGAACTGTACAAGCGATTCAGAGGGTTAAAAGGCTTATATCACGATAGAGATATGGCACAAGTTGACCTTGATGAATTAGAAGAAAAGATATTAAACGAAGATAATTTTGATAAGTTTGAGCAGAGAAGAAATAAACTAAACTTTGATAAAAAAAGCCTTGATATGATTGAAATGAACAAGAATATCGAGGACACAGAAAGAGAGTTCAAAAGATTCTATCAACAAGCATACAGCTTAAAAATGGCTGTAGGAGAATTGACAGAAGAAAAGCGGAACGAACTTGATAAAGCTATGTGGCTACACAAGTTAAAAGAAATATGTGCAGTTGATTTTATTTCAAGTGGAAGGTTAAAAAACACTACTGTTGAGTTGATTAACTCTGTTCCAGTTGTGGAAAGAAAAGAACTGTTAGCAGAGGTTAAAGACCACGCAAAACTACTTGAATGGTACGATAACAAAGATGAAAGTTTTGAATTAAAGCAAATTGATGTTGATATTATCAAATTGTTAGAAGAATAATATATAGGGGCTTTATGCCCCTTTAAAACTAAATAACGGAGGGCAAAAGATGCTAAAACTAATCAAGCACGATTTACCCGACACCTTGAACAAACTTAAATTATATGCAATAAGCGATTTACACGTTGGCGAAAAAAGTTTTGACAAGCAACGATTTAGAAACTTTGTTAAAATGATAGAAGAAGATAAAGAAGCCTATTGCGTACTAGCAGGAGATTTATTAAATAATGCAATTGTAACAAGTGTAAGCGATGTATATTCAGAAGAAATGTCACCAAGTAGGGCTTTAAAATGGTTGAAGTCAGAATTAAAGCCCATTAGTAACAAGATACTTGCAGTAGTAATCGGGAACCACTCAAGACGAAGTGTAAAATTAGTGGATATAGACCCTATCGAAAGTCTTTGCGAAGCTTTACAGATTTTACCATTATATAGCCCTAACGAGGTATATGTCAAGCTTACTTTCGGCAAAAATGGACGGCACAAACAAATGTACGGGATATATATTACACACGGTTCTTCCGGCGGAAAAACTTTAGGTGGTGCTTTAAGCAATGTTGAGAAGTTATGCATGAGTGTTAATGCAGATATTTACATATGCGGTCATGCACATAAAAAAGTTGCCGGTAAAAACGAACACAGATATGTTGATATGATACACGAAAAAATCACAGAAAGAGAAAGATTATTTATAATTTCTTCACACTGGGCGAAATATTTCGGGGGCTATGCTTCACGAATGTGCCTAACACCTTCCGCAAAAGGTGCGGTTCCTATTATATTATATAGTAAACGTAAACACTTTGAAGCAATAATATGATATAATGTATTTATAGGATAGCTAATGCATGGCGAATCAGGGGGATTCCGACCCCCTTTCCTATAATATTAAACGGTAACCTACGGAGGTTAATATGAAAACTTACAATCATCTTCTTGAAGAATTTCAAGACAACGAAAAAATCTTTAAAAAACAATGCTCAAAGTGTAAACAAATCTTACCACAATCACCATATTATTTTAAAAGGAACAGAGAACGAAAAGATGGTTTAGTTTCTATGTGTAAAAAATGTACCGGTAACCCAGTATACGGATTTGCTAACAATAAAATAAATGTTGTGCTAAAAAAACAACACAAAAGAATGTGCCCAATATGCCGAAACGTGTACGATATTACAATATTTAAACCGGTTGGGAAATATAGATTGGCTGATTATTGTGATAATTGCGAACAAGTATATAAAGATAAAAAGCGTATATATGATGAAAAATATCTAATAGAAAACAAAGAACGCAAAAAGGCATATTATAAAGAGTGGAAGAAAAACGGTGGAAACGCAATAAGAAAAGCTAGCGAATCAAAAAGACAAGAAAACATATCACAAGCGAAAAACACATTAACCGGTTCAGAGTGGGAAGAGTGTTTACAATATTTTAATAATAGGTGTGCTTATTGTGGCGAAGATACCAAGCTAGCAAGAGAACACGTTATACCTATTTCAAAGAACGGTGGAACAATAAAAAATAATATCGTTTGTAGTTGCATCCGGTGCAATTCTAAAAAACATAACAAAGACTTTAAAGCTTGGTATGAAAAATATGAATATTATACCGGTACGAGATTTGAAAAAATATTGAAGTGGATTACATAGGAGGATTTGAGAATGGTAAAAGCAAAGGTAATAATAATATTGTGTGGTACTACGTTAGCTCAATTATTTGGGGGGTGGGATGTTTTGTTGAAAACATTAGTATACCTAACAGCAATTGACTACATAACGGGTTTTCTAGCAGGTGCATATCTTGGAAAACTATCAAGCAATATCGGATTTAAAGGCATAATTAAGAAGGTTGCAATGTTCAGTATAGTATTAGTAGCTTGTATAGTTTCGGAAGGTTTTGGAAGCGAATTAGTGCGTAACGCTACTATAATATTTTACATTTCAAATGAGGGTTTGAGCGTATTAGAAAATGTAACAAAGATTGATGTTGTAATACCTGACAAGTTAAGAAAATTCCTTGAAGCTATAACAAAGGAAAATAATAATAAGTAGGTGATATTATGGCTAGGGTTTATGTTGACAATGGGCATGGGGGTTCAGAGTATGGGGCATATTCAACAGTTAAAGAAAAAGATATTAATTTAGAAGTTTCTTTATTAGTGCAGGAGCAACTACATCAATTAAACTTTGATGTAATGCTAACAAGAAAAACAGATACAGCCGTTTCATTAGCTGATAGAGTTGACAAGGCTAATAACTGGAAAGCAGATATATTTGTATCAATTCACCATAATGCTCATAATGGATATGCGGAAGGCTACGAGATATACAACTATACTAATTCCCAAAAAGGAAACAGATTAGGAAGGCTAATCGGTAAATACTTTGATGCTCACCAAGTAAAAAGATATATCGGCGGTGGTATGTGGGCAGGTGCTAAACCTACATCAAACTATTATGTTTTAAAACATACAAATATGACTGCTGTATTAACTGAATTTTGTTTTATTGATAATCCTAAAGATTTCAAAAAGTACGATGCAGAAAAAGAAGCAACTTGCATAGTAAAAGGTATATGCGATTATTTCAATATTAAGTATACTTTATCAAATGAAAATGAAAACTTATTAAAAGACATTAAAAAGCAAATTGTAAAAGTTGACAACGAATTAACAAAACTCAAAAATTTGATAAAATAATGTTACACCTCTCTTATTTTTTTATAAAACCTCTCAATTTTGGGAGGTTTATTTTTTTTGCCCAAAACAGCGAAAAAATGCCCTCGTCAGCGTTGATTTAAACCGATTAAATAAAGTTTTAGTATAATATGTCCTGAATATACGAAAACGCTTTAAAACCGCAAATATGAAGCATATAAAAGAAATGGTATAAAAAAGGGGAAAGTTGAATAAAATAATATAAATATTTAAAAAAAGTATATAAAAAGTATTGACTTTACATGTGATATGCGGTATAATTAATTATAGGGTTAAGGGAGAGAAACAAATAAAAAAACGGAGGTAATTATTATGATTAAATTTGAAACTGGTAAAACTTATGTAACAGGTAGTGCGGTGAATAGTGATGCTATTCTTAGCTATGAAGTTATGGCTAGAACTGAAAAAACTGTAAAGGTTAATTCTGTTGATGGTGTAAAAACTTGCAGAGTTAAGCCAAACATGAACGGTACGGCGGAAGTTATTTACCCTGATGGTAAATACAGTATGTGTACTGTGTTAGATGCAACAGACTTAGGGGCTTAATGCCCCGATAATTTAAAGGAGGTAAAAAAATGTTTGAAGATAATAATGTTGAAGATATTGATAAAGTTTTTCAATTTGTAAATTGGAAAGAATTTTCTAAAGAAGCTATGAATTTATCTGAAGTTTTTATTGAAAAATACAAAGATTTTTTAGATTGGCAGTTCATATCTGGTAGAAACAAAATGAGCGAAGATTTCATTGAGAAACACAAAAAATATGTTGATTGGGAAATTATAAGCAAAAACCAAACATTAAGCGAAAAATTTATAATCAAAAATATTCACAATATCAACTGGGAAGCTATATCTAAACATCAAAAGCTTTCAAATGATTTTATATTAAAATATTTTAATTGTCTTGATTTTTATACAATTTGCGAATATCAAGAACTTAACGAAGAAAGTATAAGAAAGTTAAAAAATAAAGTTCATTGGAACACAATTTCAATACATCAAAAATTGACCGAAGATTTTATAAAAGAATTTAAAGATAACGTTAATTGGTATTATATAACAGAGTTCCAAAAATTATCTTTAGAATTTATAGAAGAACACAAACACTTTGTTGATTGGGCTTATATTTCAGAACATTATAATTTAACACATGAATTTATAAAAGATAATCGAGCATATATAAGATGGGAATACTTACAAAAAAATTGTATTTTTAATGAATTTATAGATAATATTTAAACTAATTTAAAGGAGGTAACAAAATGAAACTATTCAAAAGTTTAACAGAAATTAAAACCCACAGAGTACACGGAGAAGAATGGGAAGCAATACAAGGAAAGATTAACAATTTAGGACACGATGAATTTATGGCATTAAATGAGGAAGATGGAAAGGTATATTTAAACTCAAAGTATGTTGGTGATATGGAGGTGAAGAAATGAGTGATTTACTATACAAGGAATATTTAAAAGAGTTGACACAACATTTAAAACAGTTTCTTTTAATGAAAAATGAAAATGAATTTAATTCAGGGTTAAGACAATGCAAAGATATAAGCGACATATTGAGATTAAGTAAAAAATATAAAATAATAGATGCAGTAGAAACTCAAATAGGTTGTTATATTAAATTACAATATTTCAAAGGATATGAGCAGGCGATGAGAGATAGGGGTGATTTAAAATGAGCGAATTAACGTATCAATTGATACAAAAATTCGGATTATTACCAGTTTCAGCAACGATAATTGTATTAGGAACAATATTAATATTTGCGATAAAGAAAGAATTAAAGGGAGATGCCCCTACTGAATAGGGGCAACGTTAAACGAAGTAATTAGATATAGTATTCTATTTGTAAGTATATTATAACAAAAATTCTCGGAGGTGTAAAGATGATTGAAAATTTAGCACATAAAAGCTCACACGAAGCATACCACAAGGTTAAAAAATGGGATGATTACGATAATAAAATGCACAACTTATTGATACCGTCAGGAATGAGCGATAAAGAACTTGATGAATACTGCAAGGCGAAAAGTGGGGAAGTTATAACGTATAATTTATATAATTAAATAAAAAGTATTGAAAAAGGAAATACAATATGATATAATTTTAAAGAAAGGAGGGGTTAAAGTGCCAAAGCGTGAGGAAGGTTATGAGAAACAAGATGCAAGCGTTTATTTTAAGTGTACGATACTTGAAAAGGCTATGTTTCAAGCATTAGCAAGGGAGTTAGGATATAAAAGCGTATCGGAAATGATACGTAGGGAGTTGATTTATAACAAAGAAGTTATAAAAAGAACTGAAAAGGAGGGTTAAACGTGGAAATTAGAACAATCAAAGCGAATGAAATTGATGTTAGGATTGGTATGTGTAAAGAAAAAGGTTTAACATTGCTACTTTATAAAGATGCTAGATATGATATGAAAATTCTTGATGAACTATTTACACCTTTGGGGTGGCAGAGAAAGCATAATATTATAAACGGTAATTTATTCTGTACTGTAAGCGTTTACAACGAAAAACTAGGGCAATGGATAGATAAGGAAGATGTAGGAACAGAAAGCAATACAGAGAAGGAAAAGGGGCAGGCATCAGATAGTTTTAAAAGGGCTTGTGTTAATTTAGGAATAGGCAGGGAATTATATACAGCTGGCTTTATATGGGTAGCTAATAAAGGGGATATATTCAAAGATGGCAATAGATACAAATGTAATACTAAATTTAAAGTTGATAAAATAGAATATAACGCAGATAAAGAAATTATATCGTTAGTGATTAAAGACGATAAAGGCAATATAAGGCATGCAATGGGTAAGCCTGCAACAGAGCCAACACCACAAAATAAACCAGTTGAGCCAAAGAAAGACCTTAAAAAAGAAATACAATCAATGTTGATTCAGTTGTACGGAAGAACCGAATATGTGGCTAAACTTAAAGAAATAACAGAGTTTGAGGGCAAAGGCGGAACAATGGTTCAAGGCGTTGAATCGTTGGCAGAATTAAGCGAAGCGAGAACTAGGGCAACATATGGCAAGGTTAAAAAACTATTCAAAGAAAATACGGAGGGTTAAACGATGAAAATGTATGAATTAGTAGGAGTATTCAAAGAACTAGAAGCAATGGAAATTGACAACGACACATTCCAAGATACTTTGGATAGTATTGATTGGAATGAAGAATTTGAACAGAAAGCCGATTCAATGGCTAGTTTATTCAAAGGCTTAAAATATGAAGCCGAAGCAATAAAAGCCGAAGAAAAGGCATTAGCGGAGCGAAGAAAGGCTATAGAAAACAAAGCGGATAAACTTAAAAGATTTATGTTTGATACTTTTAAGCTAGTTAATAAAGATAAGGTTGAAACGGCTAGGAATAAGCTAGTATTAAGAAAGAATCCACCTGCTATTGAGTTGGCTAATATAGATTGGTATAACGATGATTATATGGAGAAAATAGAAACGGTAAAACTAGATAAAGCAAAATTAAAAGAAGATTTAAAAGCAGGGATTGAGATTGAAGGTGCTAGGTTAGTACAAGGCGAAAGATTGGATATTAAATAATACAAAGGGGGCGTTAAAATTAAATATGAGATAAAAATGTTCGAGGATAATGTTGAAATAGAAATAGACGACTTACCAGACGATTATGTAAGAGGTGTTATTGAAGCATTCATAGCAGAACTTACATCAAGAGAAAGAATGAAAAGAGTTTTTAGCAGAATCGGAAAAGACGTAATTAAATAATAATTGGGGCTTAAATGCCCCTTATAGGAGGATAAACAAATGATATTATTTAACAAAGCATATTTAAAAGTTTGGAAAGTGGAAAGAAAAGATAAATACACAGCTATAACAGCATCAACTGGAGAGAAACAGCAGGACGGCACATACAAGAATAGTAGTTGGAACTGTAGACTAATCGGCAAGGCACACGATTTATTTGTTGGAGAGGGTGACAGAATCGAAGTATTAAGTGGTAAAGTTGAGAACATATACAATAAAGAGCAGGGTAAAAGTTGGCTTAATGTCATTGTATTTGATGCAGTTAAGCAAGGAACCAGTACAAATAATGTTCCAGTTGACAGCAATGAGGATTATTTGCCTTTTTAAGTTTGTAGAATTATAAGCGTATATTAAAATAAAAAAATGGAGGTAATATTATGATTTGTAATTGTACTGTAGCTGATATGTGGGTTGATGTGGTTGATAGGTTGCCTGAAGATGGTCAAGAAGTTTTATGTTATTTTGTTTTAGATCCTGAAGATGTAGAGAGTGACGGGAAGCCGTATCCATACTATTGTACATTAACATATTATAAAAAAGGTAGCATTATTGATTATGCGATGGATTACGATATAGCTAATCCAGAGGAAAGATTTTTAGATATGTTACAAAACCCGAAGAACGAAAACAAAGCTATAGAAGATGGTTTTTACGTGGTGGGGGATGTTAATTATATGCACAAGCCTACCATTATAGCATGGATGCCACTAGAAAGACCTAGACGTTGCGTTTTAGACTAATATAACATTATAAATAAGATATAGCAATCTAATTTATAAATGAGAGGGCGAAAGCCTTCTTTTTTTATGCCTTTATACTACTACAGTACACGAAAAGGACTTTAGTCACATGTTGAAAAATATTGTAATTTTATCTTTACATTTGGTTGTAAAAGTGGTAAGATTACAACGATAGGAGGTGAAAACATGTTGACTACTATGAAAGTTAAGTTAGAAACTAGAAGGTTAATCAAAATACTTGCAACTAAAAACGATAAAAGTATGGTTGATTTTTTAGATGAATTAGTGAAAAAATATTCAAAAGAAAAGGGGGTTAAGTAAATGTATTACACATGCGAAAGATGTGGTTGTGATGTACATGAATCTTATCCAAAAAAAACTAAAGATAATTATGTTTATTGTTGGGAATGCAGTTTAGCTGTTGGTTTAATTGATGGTTGTGAGTATTTAAAATATTCTGCGTTCTGTTTAAAAAACGCAAGAGCTAGATATAATTTCGAGTTAGACTTAGTTGAAATAACAACTTCAAAATTTCCAGATGAATATCCAGAGAACAAAATGAGAAACACACCGATGTATAAAAGATGGAGAATTAAAGTACTTGAAAGGGATAATAAAACTTGTCAAAAGTGTAATAAAACTAACTGTAAGCTATTTGCACACCATATTAAAGCTTGGAAGGATTATAAAAAATTAAGATTCGATGTAGATAACGGTATTACTTTATGTCATGAGTGTCACCGTGAAGAACACAGAAAGGCGGTTAAGGATGGCTAGACCTTTGAAAACTGGGATTGATTATTTCCCTCTTGATGTAGTTAATGATGATAAGATTGAATTGTTAGAAGCTAAATTTGGTTTAGAAGGTTATGGAATTTTAGTTAAGTTATGGCAAAAGATTTATAGCAACGGTTACTTTATTGAATGGAATGACGATATAAGTTTATTATTCAGTAGAAGAATTAATGCTAACATTAACTTAGTTAATGATGTAGTTAATGAGTGTTTACTCCGTAATTTATTCGATAATGGTATGAGTAAACTACACAACATTTTAACAAGTAACGGTATTCAGGAAAGATATTTTAAGATTTGTAGCGATTGTAGGCGTAAAAATATTAAGCTTATCAATGAGTATTTGTTAGTAGATATCAAAGATTATAAGTTTACTCCTGCATTAACCGAGTTAACTCCAACATTAACCTCAATAAAAACGGTGGAAAGTACACAAATAAAAGAAGAAGAAATAAAAGAAGATAAGAAAAAAGAAACACGCCATAAATATGGCGAGTATAAAAATGTTTTATTAACTGATACCCAATACAAAAAACTTATTGAAGATTATGGAGAAAAACAATTATTAGATTTAATAAAGCAAGTTGATGAGGGTGTACAAATGAAAGGTTATAAGTACAAGGATTTTAATTTAGTTATAAGAAAGTGGGCAAAAAATGCTAATATTAATTCTAAAGAATCCGAAGAACAATATAAGGATGAATCAAGATACGAAAGAAACAAGCGATTAAATCCACATCAATATGATGAAGATGGCGATTATATAGGGTGGAAATAAACAAGGAGGTGAAATAATGGAGTTAACCACAGCAGAAATTAAAAAGATATTAGGTAATAGAGCAAAAGATATAATAGCATCAAGCCTTAATATGAAATTTGATAAAAGTGGTAAAACTTCTTGTGTACTTCACCAAGAAGATACGCCCTCTATGAGTTGGGACGCTCGAGGGCATAATTTCAAGTGTTTCGGTTGCACTGGTACGCTTGATATATTTAAATTATACACCGATTTTAATAATTTGTCATTTATTGAAGCTAAAAATGAGGTGTTAAAGTTGATAGGTGAGAATCCAAAGGAATATACAAGGCATAATGTAAAAGCTAAGAAAGAACCAAGCAAACCAAATTCAACTTGGGAAGAACTAGATGCAGATATTATTAATGTTATGGCTAAAAGAGGAATTAAAAAAGAAACTCTTGAAGCGTGGAACGTTAAAAAACAAGTTGTGAACGGTGAAAGTTGGATTAAATTCTTCTATAAGGACGAGAACGGTAAAATGCCATATGCGAACCGTAGGCGAAATTTAGAACCCTGCCCAAGTAATCAGAAGGCTTTACCTTGCGGAACGAATTTAAAGGCTATTCTGTGGGGAATGTGGCATATAGATATAACTAAGCCGTTAATAATTACAGAAGGACAGCCTGATGCAATGATAATTTATCAAGCAGGGTATAAAAATGTTGTATCAGTTCCCGCAGGAGCATCAAATTTATCTTGGATAGAAAATTGTTATGAGTGGCTATCTAATTTTACTGAAATATATATTTATGGTGATAATGATGATGCAGGCGTAAAGATGGTTGAAAATGTTAGGGATAGGCTAGGCGGTGACAGAGTAAGAGCAATACAACATAAACATAAAGATGCTAACGATGTATATTTAAAAGATGGAGCAGAAACAATTATAAATGATATACAAGAAGCATTTAATCAAGTACCCGAAGGATTAACTAATATAAGCCAAGAAAGTTATGAGTTTGAATCTAGTGGAGAAGTTGAGGGAATACCTACGGGGTTTAACGGCTTAGATTATGAACTAGAATATTTGAAGCGGGAAGAAGTTAGTTTATTATTCGGGCGAACAAGTGAAGGTAAATCAACTATAGTTTCTCAAATTATCTGTAATTCAATACAAGCCGAAAGACCAGTATTTTTATATAGTGGTGAAATGGGCGATAAAAAAGTTAAACGTTGGCTATATAAACAAGCTTGTGGTATGGATGATAAATACTGTAATTTCATTACTAAAAAGATAGGTGGATTTAATAAGGCGAAGCGAGAAATTAAGCCCGAAGTAGTAAAGGCAATTGATAAATGGGTTGGGAATTATTTTATTACACTAGATAAAAAAAGCGTATCAGTTAGAAAAGAGTTGGAAGCATTATTCAAAACTATGAAACTTGCTATACAGAAGTACGGATGCAAATTATTAATAATTGATAATATGATGTCGGCAATATCAGAAACTACGGAGCATTATTTTAATCAATCAAATTTTATGGCTATGTGTGTTGAGTTTGCAACAAAGAACGGTTGTCACGTTATGGTAGTAGCACACCCAAACAAAAGCACAGATGAAGGTGATAGGCTAAAGAAAACGAGTGTATCAGGTTCAGGGAATATTATTAATATGGCTGACATAGTTATAGGAGTTGAAAAGTTTACCGATGAAATGATATACGAATTTCCTGAAAGCGAAAAAAGGCACGGCTGTATGAGGTTATTAAAAAATCGTGAAGAAGGAACAACAAAAGAGTTTAGTTATAAATTTAATTCAACTAACAAAAGATTAACAGAGTATGTGAATATTGGAACTTATAAAGGTTTTGACAATGAACCATTTTATAATTGGGAAAAGTATTTAGAAAAACCTAAGTTTGATTTAGAAAATCCATTTTAGGGGGCATATATGAGCATAAAATTACATTATTACTTAATTCGGAGATGGGTTAAGTACAAGACAAGGCTTGACTACAGATTGACGCAAATGGAATTGCTAGAACTTGGAGCAGGTGAAAAAACTTTAGAAGAATTTAGAATGTGGTGGGATGGAGGTGGATGCAATGGATAAACTACACGAGTTATTAACAAGATACAAAAAAGCAGAAACATTTTTTAAAAGTGAGGATATAGCTTTAGAGGATAAGTTAAAACATACGGATAGAATGTTAAAATTGGGGGAAGATATAGAAAAGGAATATAAAAGAATGGGATTAGATACAGAAGCGTTGAGGAATGAAATGATAAAAGCAGGCATACAATGTGAATAACTTTGGGGATATGTGGATAACATAAATTTAGGAGGTGCAAGGATGCAACAAGAAATATTTTTAGATTATAGTTATACAACGCTTAATGAGTACATCAAGAAGGAGCGTATACCAAGGCAAGGAATGTATATAGCCAATGCACTAAAAAAACAAGAAACAAATGCTACAGCTTTATTTGTTAGAAACTTAGAAAAATATAATACTAGTGTTGAGTTAGAGTTTCAACATCACGAAATACAGCTTAATAAAGATTTGGATAATATGGCATTTAGGCAGAAGGCGATTATTGACGGATTAGTTAAAGCAGGAATTTTAAAAAATGATGGATTACGTTGGGTGAAGAAAATAACACATACTTGTATAAGAGATAAAAAAATAGGAATAACATTAACGATTAAGAATATATAGAGAGAGCACAGCAACACTTTTAAACGGGTTTTAGGGGATAAGTAAGGTAAATTATCAAGTGTGAAAATTCAGTGGCTTAAAATGGCATATAGGAGGGATTTTTATGAAACTAAAAAGTGGTTTTTTTATAGTAATGGAAATGAATAGCATGAGTTTTTTAGATGACAATGACTATTTAACAAAAGAGATTGAAGAATGTAAACAGTTTATTAGTTTAGAACAAGCAGAATATTATATTTCATCGCTAGATTATGACAATGCAAAATGCTATAACGTTATTATAGTTGATGTATTATATGAATTATCCAAGGCTTATAAATAAAATAGGTAAATGATGGGAAGATTAAGAAAAGGACTAAAGTCCTATATACAAATATATATAAATAGTATATACTGTTATAGTAAGTTAATCGAGGGGAGGTGATGAAGTGGTAACTGTAAATAAAAAGCATAAATTTTATGCAGTAAAAGAATATATCGGAAAATATAATCAAGTTTGGAAAATGCAAGATGTTGATGAATGTTTTAATTGTGAGTGTAAGTTTGTTAATGGTGACAAGCTTGGATTGATTTTCAGCCACAAGGGAAACGAAGTTGTGTGCGGTAAATGTGCTATTGATTTAGAAAATGCGATTACAGATAGGAGGGGATAAAGTGGATGGTCAAGTAAGAGTTTTGGAAAGTAAAATGGTAAAGGTTAGGAAGATACACAAATGCCATTGTTGTTCTAAAGAAATACAAAAAGGAAATGAAGCATATTATCAAAAATATGTTGATGATGACGAAAATTATATTGGTGATTATAGGCTATGTGACAATTGTTATACTTATGGCGTTGGTAATGATAAGGGGTTTAATGGGGAAAGTTGTTTAGAATGTATACAGTTTTGTTTAGAAGGTGTTTGTTGGCGGGAGTGTGAACCAGATTATAGTTATTAAGGAGGTGATAAAGTGGATATTAAAATGGGAAGCATGAAAGATTATTTCATTTTCAAGGGTAGGTTAGAAAATAGATATCAAGAGAGCGAAACGGATAACTTAAATGAAAAATGTAAGGATTGCATAAGGAAACATTACTCATACCCTGACACTTGTCATGACGGTTGGCAACATATGAACAAAAGTGGATGTAAAAATTTTAAACTTAAAAGGTAGGAGGTGATGAAGTGAGTGAATTTGTTAGAATTTTGGAGAATAAAATTGTTAAAACAAGAAAAATACACAAGTGCCATAATTGCAACAATGAAATACCAAAAGGCGAAAAAGCTTATTTTCAGAAGTATGTAGATGATGATTCAATTGTGCCTATAGATAAATTCTATTTACACGAAGCTTGTTATAAGCATATGAAAAAGCAAGAAAGTCATTATGGCGATAGTTGTTTAAAGTGCGTTTTATTTTGTGCAGATGGCGAGTGTATGAGTGATTGTATTCCAGATTACGATTATTAAGGAGGTGATAAAGTGGATATTAAACAAACGGCTAAAGAATTTCAAGTAACACATTTAACGGTTAGGAATTGGATTAAAAAAGGATGCCCACACGATTTTGTTTATACGGGTATGCGGAAAAGGTACGATTTTGATAAGTTGGCGGTAAGAAGATGGTTGAAGGAGCAGAAAAGGGGGATAAAATGACGAATTTTGATAAGTTGAAGGAAGAATTTGAATATTATAAAAACAAAAGCGTTGGAGAGGTTATAGACTTGATTTTACAGAGAACAGATTGTTGCAATTTTTGTAGCTTTTCGGTAAAAAATGAAACAGATTGTTTTGGGGAAATACAAGACGGTATATGTGAAGAAGGTATACTATTTTGGCTAATAAGCGAGGTGGAATAATGTTTAGTACTGGGATAATAACAATAGGCGTAACGATATTGTGGGTATTAGCAACAATATTTAATGTGAAGGTTAATAAGGGATTTGCGTGGTTGGTTATAGCTTTAGTATTTGGATGGGTATTAACAAAACTTATATAGGGAGGTAAAGGAATGAACGTTAAACGAAAAGCAAAAAAGGCTGTAAATAATGTTAAAAATGGAATATTTGCCACAGTTATACTAACGATTGTCGGAATAATTGGAGTATGTGCAAGTGAAAGTATTGTACCAGGCGTATTTACTGGAGATGGCTACGAATACGAAAGCCCATTTACTAAACAAGTTAATGCGCTAAACGAAGAAATAACATTTAAAACGCTAAAAATAGCAGAATGGGAAAGTATTAGTATTAGTGACAAGGGAAGAATAGAAGAATTAGAGGGATATAAGGCTAAAGAAGAAGCTAAAAGAGATATGATAATAAATGTAATAGATGAACATTTAGCAGGGAAATTAACTGGAATGGGTAGAACCTTTTATTATGCAGGACAACAATGGGAAGTAAACCCTTTATTATTAGCATCAATTTGTTGGCACGAAACGGGCAGAGGATTAAACAAAAGTGGTATGTTGTACAGCCATAACAACGCAGGGGGGTTATTTGTAGGAGGAGTAAAAACACACTTCCCAAGTGTTGAAAGTGGTATATATGAGCAGGCAAGGCGATTAAAACTTTATTATATAGATTGTGGATTAACTGATATAGAAAGTATAGGTTTGAAATATTGCCCAGTAGGGGCTAAGAACGACCCGAACGGACTTAATAAAAATTGGATACCAATGGTTACAGAGAATTATAAAACTTTGTTAGAAAAATGTGAAGGTATAATATAAAAAGGGGGAGTTAAAATGTTAAGTAATTTAAAAAATTGGGTGAATGGGTATGAGGATGATAAAGAGTGGGAAAAGTATAAGAAATATATCAACGAAGCACACAATTTGGTTAAAAAGTATCAAAGGCAAGACAAGGCTCAAGGTGGTTGGTTAAATACTATAAGCAATTTAGAACTTAATGAAATAGGTTGTTTAAAAATTAAAGCTGATAAGGGTTGTTTAAACTTAGAAATTAAAGCATTAAAGGATAAGATGAAAAATGTTAAACTTGACGAGGAACAAGAAGAATATGCTTTAACTTATGTTGTGGCTAAACATATAGCTAAAACTACAGAGGGGGCTAAATTATGCAAATAGGTATAATATTAATGTGGGGTGTTTTAGTCTGTGGGATAGTGTTTTTAATAGATTATGCGAAGGGAAAAGAGCCAGTAACGGAAGTTAAAGTTGATGAGTGGGGAATATTGAAGAATATGGAGGGTAAAAGATGAATAAACAAATATGGCAGAAAGTGCTTGATATAGTTAAGGAGGTGCAGGGGACTGATATTGAGATGGGGGAAGAATTTGAGGTTGAAGGACATGAGTATGAAAAATATAAAATGACCGAATTAGGGTTAGAGGATGTAAGTGAAAACTATAAACATTTTGCATTACATAAATTGATTAGGGGTGTAATGACAATCAAGCCTAAAAAATGGTTGCCGAAGAATGGGGATAAGTTGTATTACATTTGCTTTGAATCCAGTTATGGCTTTAGATGGACTCATTACCACCCTGAAGACGGAGAACACGACAATGTATTAGCAAGTGGTATGTACGCTCAAACAGAAGAAGGAATCAAAGAAATGTTGGCTAAAATTAAGGGGGTTGTTTGGGATGAATAAATGTGTTGATTGATTTAGAGAACTTGAAAGATAAATACAGGAATGAGAACGGAACGATTGAGGATATTAAGGTATGGAGTAAAGAAGATAGGGGGTTTGAAGAATATGAAAATGATAGAAGTGGAATTTAGCCTAGACAGTTACAAGGAAAGAATTAAATTTTGTTTGAGTTGTAATAATTTTTTAGATTGCCAAGGTGGATGTGAAAGGACCGATTGTAAAAAAGTTATAGATTGTACTGAATATAGGAATAGAGGGGTAGAAGATGAATAAATGTGTTGATTGTTTCTATATGATTGAATCAAAAAACTATGAAAATACAATATGGGGGGCGTTGATGAGTGGGGAATATTGAAGAATATTAATAAAGGGGGTTGTTGGGGATGAGTAAACAAATGAATCTATGTTGCTGGAGTTGTGGAAAAGAATATCCATTTGAACTATACAGATTGAATGATGATGATAAGTATGTTGAGTGCGATTGTGGCGGAATTGTAGTTAGCAGGAGTGGTAAAATTATGGGAATTTCAAAGGAGGTTTTTGAAGATGAATAAATGTGTAGATTGCTTTTATAGAATAGAATCAAAGAATTACGCTAATACAATATGCGGTTTAAGAAATGGGTTCATTGATATTAATCAAGATGGTTGCGAAGAATGGCAGGACAAAGGACAGTATACAATGGATGATAAAGAATATTTAGTAAAGGTTAGGGGTGAAAAATGATGAATATACAAAGAGAAGTTAGAAAAATATTAAATTGGTACGGTGAAGAAAATCAGATAAATAAAGCTATAGAGGAACTAGAGGAATTAAAAGAAGAGTTAGAAAAATTTAAAGATTGCAAAGGTGGAATTGATGCACTTGAAGCGATAGAAAATATTAAACTAGAAATGGCAGATGTAACTATAATGTTGGTGCAGTTAGAAGAAGTTTTTAATTATGATAAAGAAGATTTTGCAAAAAAAGTAGAATACAAAATTGACAGAACACTTAAAAGAATTGAAAAAGAAAAGGAAGTGGAGGGGTTAAAATGAGCTATGACGTGAGCATTAACAGAGTTGAGAAGATACACGATAGTAATTATACTTATAATGTTTCGGAAATGTTTACAAAGGCATTTAGAGGCACGAAAGGGCTATGGATTATAGAGGATGAAACGCCATACAATGCTAGAATATTTTTACTTGAAGCTATTGAAAACATGGAGAACAATAAAGAAGAATATGTTAAATTAAATCCTGAAAATGGGTGGGGTAATTATGAAGGTGCTTTAAAATTTTTAAGAAACATTTTTAGGGATTTAGATAAATTAGAAGATGATGAAAATATAGAAATAAGTATATCGTAAATAGCATAATATATATATAAAATGCAAAGTATAATTTTTTAGGGGAGTAATCAAAAAATACATGGAGGTGGAAAATGCACAATTATAATTCGGTATTAACAGACATTATAGAAGCATATTTAATTAAAGATATGGCTATACTAAAAAGGAAGTTAGAAAAGTTGAGTTTATTGGATTATTCCTCAAAAAATAAAAGCAAAGATTTTAAAACTTGCAAAAAGTTGAAAGAATTAATATTTGAAGATGGTAAAAAGTTAATAGTTAACGCTAAAGATATGAAAGAAGAACTTGAAAAATTAGCTAAAAATTACGGCAAAGAAAAGTTACGGAAAAAGTTGCAACAAAAAACAAAACAAGTAAAAAAATGTAAACAATGTGGAGAAGAAAGGCGTATAGTAAGTGGTGGAAGATGCTACCATTGTTACTATGAAAAGGAAGAAAGTTATAAATATATGTATTGCGTTGAGTGTGGGTTATATAGATACGTGTACGCAAAAAATATGTGTTCAAATTGTTACAGAAAAGTATATTATAAAGAAACCAAAGAAAAAATGCTTAAAGGGGGTAAATATGCAAATTAAAGAAATTAAAGAAACTTTAAGAAGTTATAAAACCCTTGCTGATGAACTACAGCAGATAAAAGATAGACACGCAGAATTAAGGAGTAGGCTAATTAACCCACAAGCCCAAGTTATTACAGATATGCCAAGGGGCGGAGATTTTAACGCTAATAAAATACTTGACGGAATAGCTAATATAGAAGAATTAGACAGAAGATACACAGCACAGCAGAAGAAAGTAATGGAAAGTATCAAGCTAATTGATGAAATGATATTCAGTTTAAAAGGTGATTATAAACAAGTTGTTATTTTGCGGCATATAAAGGGGCATAGTTGGGTTAAAGTGGGGCGTTTAATGTATGTTAGCGATAGATGGGCACAAAAGTTACACGGGCAAGCGTTGAAAGAGATTGAAAAAAATTACAAGGGAGATGATTAAATGGATAACAAAGATACTGATGTGGAAAAGGAAATAAGTATATTTGAAAATGCAGAAATATTATACAAATGGGCTATGAAATATTACGATATGCAGACGAAAAGAAGTAGGAAAAAGGGAGATAAGGTATATAGGGCTTATACGAAGTTTTTAAAGGAAAATTATGGGGAAAATTGGAAGATGATAAAATTATTAAGTTTAACAGATTAACTTAAATTGTTCACTTTAGTTCACTAAAAATCTGCTATTATAATATTATCGCAAAGCGATACCAAAAAATCCAAAATGGAGGGCATATTATGCGTATTTTTGAATTTAGCTGTTGGAGATGTGGCAAAGCTGTAGAACATCTAATGGAACCAAAAGAAAGGGTGTTTTGTGAAAGTTGTTTCATTGAACATCGAGCAGAAAGAAAAGAAATAACAATGAAGTATGCAGAGTTAAAGTTTGAGGTTATGTATGAACAAGCATTGAGATATTTAGAAAAAGCATATGCTAATCCGATAGGTGTTGGAACATATCTTTATGAATATGAAAAATCAGCCAAAAGGATATACGCAAAGGGAAAAGCGAAAATTGATAAATTTTTAAGTTCGCACGAAATTATAGCAGGCATAATGCTAGAAGATTTAAATTATGAGTACGAAACAAATAAAACAGTGGGGTCATATAGGGTTGACTTTTATGTTCCTGAATTAAATGTTTGCTTAGAAATAGATGGACATTTGCATAAACATAGAAGGGTATATGATAACAAAAGAGATATTTCTATTAGGGGAAATTTGGGTAAAAAATGGGAAGTAGTAAGAATAGGAACTAAGTTTATAGAATCTACACCTACAATTTTAGTAGATGAGATAGAAAGAGTTTACAAGAAGAAACAATGGTTAAGAAGTAAGAATAATGGAGTAATACCTATTGGTTTTTCCAAGAGAGAAGAAGAACATTATAAGGAAATATTTAAAGATGTTGAAAAGTAGAGAATAGTGAAAAGATATTTATTTATCAAACTAACCATTTCGATATATTCTATTCTTTCTTATACAGCCCTTTCTAGGGCTTATTTTTTTGCTAATAATTGGAGTGCCTGAAACCCAGTTCAGGAGGGAAACGCAACGTATACTTATATAAGCGTTTGGGGGTTTTTTTATACGTTTAGGGAGGTGGCTACTTGCATATATCTGATGAAGATATACAAGAGTTTAAGCTTAAAAGAAAAGGCAGATACTTAATAGATGAAGATGGTAAAGAAGTATATTTAATTGTTTATGCACCGAATAAGGGGCTAGAGGTGATTGAATGGACGAAGAATTAAATGTAGTAAGTGTACAGTATGAACACGGGAAAAGGTTTGATGATATGATATTTTTGCGAGATAAGGCAACGCTGGTAACGGCAGAGGAAGAACATATATTTTGCGTTGGGGGCGTTGTGTTTTTAGATGGGTTGGAATAAATAGTTGGGATAGGGTAGCTCCCGAAAAGAAGAAACCTTGTGCTTCTTTCCCAACTTTTAATATATACAAGGAAATCTTAACAAGGGGATTGATAAAATGAACAATTTACTACTGGATGAATATCCACTTTTGATTATGCCTAAACTCGCTACTAAAATAGGTTTGAATGAATCAATAGTTCTACAACAAATACATTACTGGAATGAAATTAACAAGAAAGCAAATAACAATTTTAAAGATGGCTATTATTGGACTTATAACTCATATGATAAATGGCAAGAACAATTTCCTTTTTGGTCATTATCTACAATAAAAAGAACGATAAAGAAACTAGAAGATTTAAAATTAGTTGTTACTGGAAATTATAATAAATTAAAAATAGATAGAACTAAATGGTATAGAATAGATTATAATGTTCTTGAAAAGGTTGATATATGCGAGTTTGTTCCATTAGTTCAAAATGAACCAATCAATGTATCAAAAAGAACAAATCAAGATGTCAGAATGAACAAACCATTACCAGAGATTAAACCAAAGATTACTACAAAGATTAAAAATATAGGGAGCATTGACAAGCAACGCTCTATAAGTTTTAATTCTTTTTTATCTAAATACAATGTGAATGATGATATAGCTTATTACATTATGTATTATTTAGGATATAATAATGAAAAATATACGATTGATAAATGGTGTGAAATAGTTAACAACTTAGATGATATAGAATTAATGTCTAGTGAGAATATAGAGGAATTAGTAAGAAAATATTTAAACACTAATTTTAAAGATGGTAAACATAGTTTGTATCATAGTAGTTTACCACAGATATTAGAGTATAGAATGAAAGAAGTGGGGATAATATAGAAAGGGGTGAGGTAATATGGCTACACCTGCTAACAGGGAAAAATCAGGACAGTTTAAAAAGGGGGTTTCAGGTAATCCGAAGGGTAGACCAACTACCCCAAAAGAAATAAAAGAAGCATTTCAAAAGCTAATGCCTAAATCAATTAAGAAGATAGAAGAAATCATTGATAGTAGCGATGATAATAAACTTGTATTAGATGCCGTTAAAGTGGTACTTGATAGAGTATTAGGTAAGCCGAATCAACCAATGGATATAGATGGTGATATAGGATTTAAAAACCCATTAGAAGGGCTTACAACGTCAGAATTAAAGAAGTTGATTAAGAATGGTAAATGATAATATAATACAAGGTGCAAAATTAGAACTTGCTAAACGTGAGTTCTTTTATTATTGCCATTTAAGGGCACCTGATTTTTATAAAGAAGATAGAGAATATTTAGTTGAGTTGTGCAATGATTTACAAGATTTCTATGAAGGTGAAGAAGAAGTTGCAATTGTTAATTTACCACCTAGACATGGGAAATCAAGAACCGCAGGAATGATTGTAGAATGGTTACTGGGTAAGAATAAAGAAGAAAAGATAATGACTGGTTCTTACAATGAAACTTTATCAACTGTATTCTCAAAGAATGTTAGAAATAGCATACAAGAAGCAAAGGCAGACGAAAACAAGGTAGTTTATAATGACATATTTCCAAATGTTAGCATTAAAAAGGGCGATGGTTCGATGAACCTTTGGAGTTTAGAAGGTGGTTATAATAATTATCTTGCTACCTCACCAACTGGTACAGCTACAGGTTTCGGGTGTACTATTATGGTGATTGACGACCTAATAAAGAACGCAGAAGAAGCGTTTAATGAAAATATATTAGAAAAGCATTGGAACTGGTTCACACAAACAATGTTGTCACGACTTGAAGAAGGTGGCAAAATACTTATTATAATGACTAGGTGGGCGAGTAAAGACCTTGCAGGAATGGCATTAAAACATTTCAAAGAAGAAGGTAAAAAGGTTAAGCATATCATCAAGAAAGCTTTACAAGACGATGGGACGATGTTATGTGAGGAAGTATTAAGCGAAAAGAGTTATAAAAGCAAAATTAGGGCAATGGGTGAAGAAATTGCATCGGCTAATTATCAGCAAATACCTATTGATTCAAAGGGTGCTTTATATCAAACACTTAAAACATATACAGAGTTGCCAACGGATAATAATGGTAATTTATTATTTACTAAAATATTTTCATATTGTGATACAGCAGACGAAGGAAAAGACTATTTATGCAATATAATAGTTGGCGAATATATGCAACAAGCTTATGTATTAGATGTTTATTACACTAAGGCTGGTATGGAAATAACAGAAGAAGAAACTGCAAGGCGGTTATTTGAAAATAACGCAAATGAAGCACATATAGAGAGTAACAGCGGTGGTAGAGGATTCGCTAGAAATGTTAAAAAGATATTGTTTGAAAAGTTTAAAAGTAATCACACTACTATTAAATGGTTTCATCAAAGCAAGAACAAGAAAGCTAGAATATTATCTAATTCAACTTGGGTTATGAATAATTTATTGTTTCCAGTAAATTGGCGTGATAGATGGGCAGAATATTATAATGCTATGGTTAGTTATCAAAAAGAAGGCAAGAATAAAAATGATGATGCACCTGATTGTTCAACTGGTATAGCTGAAAAAATGAAAAATGCTACACCTAAACCAATAAGGGCTAATATATAAAAGGGGTGATATTTTGATTAGTAGTTTAGATTTCCTTAAACAAGGGCAGGAGTTTCCGCCTAAAGATAAGGATACAAGAGAACGCTTTATGATGTATGAAACGAATAAGGAACTATTTCACGGAGAACATGGGAAAATAGGCGGTATATTTGAGGAAGATTTAAAGCGATTGCGTAGAGTAGTTGGAAATTACGATGAGGTAGTGGACTTTGTTACATTGCTAAACTATCATAAATTGATAACAGTTAAGACGGCTGATATGATATTTGGCGAACCGCCTTTGATTTCTTGCGAGGATAACAAGGAAACTATTGAGCAGATAGAAGAAAACACAAGATTATTTGCTAAAGGATGGCAAAGTGTTGTTGATTGTTCAAGATATGGTAATGGAATATTCTATATCTATGAAGAAGATACAGATGCTGGTGCTAATTACGGGAATTTTGACGTTACACAGCCTGCATTTTGGATTCCTGTTGTAGACCCTGACAATTATAAACGTATAATTAACCACGTTATTGCGTGGGTTAGTTGTGGAGAGAATGACAAGAGATACTTAAACGTACAGATTCACTACAAGGGCTATTTCATAAAGCAGTTATACAAAATGGGTGAAGATACACCTGAAAAGATAATGACTGCTTTAAACAGTAATACAATGTTAAGGAAAGACATTAACACAAACACTATAGGAATGTTATTGAGTGAAGAAAGAGTTGAAACTAATTTAACTGATTTTGCTATTCAAGTAACAAGTAATACAATTACATCTGATTCTTTAACTGGTTTAAATGATTATGATGATATAAACAGCCTTATATGTGCTTTAATGGTTAGAGTAGGACAGATTGAAAAAATACTAGATAAACATTCAGCACCATCAGTTAACGCTCCCTCTTCCGCTGCACAACAAGACCCTGAAACGGGTGAATGGTCGTTAAAAATGGGTAATGTATTCTTTAGAGATTCAAATGACGACCCACCAACAGAGTATATTACATGGGATGCACAACTTGAAGCTAACTTTAAACAGATTGAATTATTGTTAAATCAATTATATGTATTATCTGAAATGGGTGCTACTTTATTAGGTGGCGAAGATAAAGGCGGTTCTAATACGAGTGGTAGAGCGTTAAAGTTTAAAATGATTTCGCCATTGGCAAAAGCTAAAAGAATCACAATGTTAATCGACCCAGTTATTAAGAATACAATTAAGCTTATATCTTCGCTAGGCGGGGAAAACATTAATGATTTATCTGCTGAAAAGATTACTATTAAATGGCAAGATGGACTTCCTAACGATAAGCTAGAAGAGGCTGAAATAATTGAAAAGAGAAAGAATAGCGGAACTATTTCAACTAAAACTGTATTAATGGAATATGACCAAATGAGCGAGGAAAGAGCAGAGGAAGAAATAGAGGAAATACAAACAGAAACAACTGCATCTAATCCGTTAGCATTTAGCCCGTTTAGTGGTGCCAATGTACCTGTTGAAACTGAAGAAATGGAAGAAGATGATGTAAATGGCTAGTATTAAATTTCCACACGAACCTGATTTTGTTCTAGCGTTAATAAGATATTATCGAGATGCTGAAACTAAGCTAATTGATATAATAGCTAAGAAAGAAGCAAAAGGAACGGTAACAGCTTACAGTAAATCGTTATTAGCACAGGTCCAAGCAGAGATTAACGCCTTAAATAAGACGTCAATTGAGTGGAGTAATACATATTTACCTTTAGAATACGAAAAGGGCATTAAATCGGCCGTAAATGGTTATGTTGGTATGGGTGTTAAAGTTGATACTGTAGCATCATTTGCAAAGCTAAATGTTAATAGTATTAATATAATAGTGAGAAATACAATACAAGATTTAACCAATGCTAATAACTTTATAGGGCGTAAGATTGCGGACGATTTAAGAAGTGCAGGGCTTGAAGCAATAGCCGATAAAGAATTAACTGGATTAACTGTTAAGCAGACAAAGAAAAACTTGATTAATAAGCTAATAGATACTAACGTGATGGCGATTAAAACGAAGAACGGCAGAAATATGAATATATCTAGCTATGCTGAAACAGTAGCAAGAAGCACAAGCAGAGAAGCCCAAAACAGGGGAACAATGGAAACAATTCAGGCAACGGGTAGGGATTTAGTCAAAATGTCTAGTCATTTAACGACTTGCCCTGTCTGTGCTCCTCTTCAAGGAAGAGTTTATAGTATTAGTGGAACAAGTACAGAGTATCCACCATTAGAAACTGCATACGGTGGGGAATATGCTAATATTCACAATAATTGCCGTCATTCTCTTAGCCCATATGTTCCTGAATTAGATGAAAGCAGGGTTAAAACTAAGGCTTTTAGTAATAGAAGTTTTGACATAGACCCGCGGAGTAAAACACAGATTGATAATTATAACAGGGAACAAAAGAAAAATGCTGATAGAAATAGGGATAGACGGCAATGGGAAAGATATAAATCGGCTATGCCTGATAAAACACCTAAGACATTCAGCGGATTCAGAAAGAGTAAACAAAGTAATAGCGATAACTGGAAACAGTTAGAGAGCAATTATAGAAGCATCAGAAGTAAACCAGTAAGAGAAGGTTAAAAACTAGCCACTCATGGCGTAGAAATGAGGGAAAGAGGTTATATTATGGATTATAAAGAAATATTTGGGGAAGAATTAGCAACACAAATTGAGGGAGTAGTAAAAGAAAAAGGTTTAAACCTTATAGTCGACGATAAGGAAAAGCCTAATTACATCCCTAAAGACCGTTTCAACGAGGTGATTGGCTCAAAGAACGAGTTAAAATCGCAAGTCGGAGCGTTATCCGAAGAACTCGAAACTTTGAAAAAGTCAGCTAAAGGCAACGAAGAATTAACACAAGCAATACAAGAGTTACAGAACAAGAATCAAGATTGGGAGAGTAAATACAACAAGTCCTTAATTGAAAATGCTGTAAAAATGCAGGCATTACATCATAAGGCTTTAGACCCTTCTGACTTAGCTAAGTTTTTAGATTATACAACATTACAACTTGACGAAGATGGTAATGTAAACGGGTTAAAAGAACAGATTGATAGCTTGAAAGAATCGAAAGCGTATTTATTCGAGCAAGAAAAGAAAGCGAATAATAATAATGCGACAAATCCAACAAATGTTATCGTTAACAAGAGCCTTGATGAGCAGTATCAAGAAGCTGTGAAAAACGGTAATCAACCTTTGGCAATCGCATTGAAAAACAGAATGTTTAACATTTAAATTATAGGAGGATTAATATTATGGCTAATGTAGCAGCGGGTACAGTGTGGAACGTGCCAAATTATACGGGAGAACTATTTACAAGTGATATGATAAATACACCATTTTTATCAGCGATTGGTGGGTTAACTGGTGGTATGCAGTCAACAAACTTTGAATTTGCTACTGATTCACAGTACGACCAAGAAACAGCGTCACAGCCAGCAATAACAGAAACAGCATCATTAACAGCACCAACAGCGATTTCTTATGTTAGAGGTCAGAACAAAAACGTAACTCAAATATTCCACGAGCAAGTATCTTTGTCATATGCTAAATTAAGCAATGGCGGAAGATTAAGCGGAATAAATACAGCGGGTTCAGCTAATAACGTTGTAAGTGAATTAGATTGGCAGATTTCAAAAGCACTAGAAAAGATTGCTAGAGACGTTGAGTACACATTCTTGAATGGTACTTATCAAATAGCAACAAGTGCAGGAGTTGCGAACAAAACAAGAGGAATGATAGCAGCATCATCTGTTAATACAGTAGCTGCATCATCTGCAACATTATCAAAGGCATTGATGGATGAATTATTGCTTGAAATGTTTGGTAATGGTGCAATGTTCAAAACACCAGTTATCATGTGCGGTGGGTTCCAAAAGCAAAAACTATCTGACATATACGGATACGCTCCGGAGGATAGAAATGTTGGTGGAGTTAACATTAAGCAAATTGAAACGGACTTCGGAAACATCGGAGTAATGCCAGCACATAGATTTATGCCAGCGGGAACATTATTAATTGCAGATTTATCAGTTTGTGCACCAGTATTCCAAGTTGTACCTGAAAAAGGTAACTTATTCTATGAAACGTTAGCTAAAACCGGAGCGGGTGAATCAGGTCAGTTATTTGGACAAATTGGGCTTGATCATGGTCCAGCTTTTGCACACGGTACTTTAACTGGATTAGCAACATCTTAATTAACTAGGGGGATTTATTCCCCCTTTTACTTATATATGAAAGGGGTATAATTTAATGTCATATTTAGACCAAAGAAACGGCATACAGCCAGCAGTTATAGAAGAATTAAAGCAAAGAGATAAAGCACTTGCAGGCGATATGGTTTTTGTTGTAACACCAG
>Ga0194002_1000001_pt1 | contig 43077 bp, 76 predicted proteins | sample FLT_89_MG_FD_140318 | JGI IMG/M metagenome (GOLD analysis project Ga0194002, IMG submission 140318) | Sediment microbial communities from the Broadkill River, Lewes, Delaware, United States - FLT_8-9_MG | ecosystem: Environmental > Aquatic > Freshwater > River > Sediment | place: USA: Delaware... | reverse complement strand
TTTGTCTTTATCCATTGTTTTATGATAATCTCTAACTGCTTTAGTTATTTTTTCTCTGTCTCTCAAATATCTCATCTTATTATAGGATTTTACCTTATCTGGATTTCTTTTTCTCCAATCTTTAGTTAAACAAGCATTACATAATCCTTTCCCTTTTACTTCTGATTTTCCACATTCCTTACAATTTATATCGTGTCTCATTTATGTGAATCTCCTGTTAAAAATAAAACTATTATACAATTAACTACACCGATTATTAATCCAATAGAAAAAGCATCTTTTTTTATTAAGTATAATGTAAAAAATATTAAAATACTTGGTATTAATTTTTTAACTTCTTTTGTAATCTTCATTTCTTATTACCTCTCAAGTACGATTTAAATTCTTTACAATCATCTTTTAAATCATGTATTTCCTTTACATGACCACATTCAGTGCACCAATCTATTTCACTCATTTACTTTACCTCTCATACAAGTAGCTTTTAGTTTTTCAAGAAATCCGATTATTCCTGTTTGACTTTCTGCACCAGAACAAGTTATATCTATTTCATTAAATAAAAACTTGAGTAATCCTTCGTAAGTCTTAATTCTTTTCAAATCCTTGCAAATCTCATCAATTCTTCCATCTTCAAGTTTTATTCCTTTAACCATTTACTTTACCTCTCTTTTCAGCACCTTCAAATTCCCAATCTTCTTCTAATTTTTCTATTGCAAAACTAACTTGAGAATTATTAACATCTTGTTGTGACAATCTTTTTACTATTGCATTAAATATTTCATCTGCAAAATAACCTTCTGTGTTTTTTGAAAATCTAGGAAATTTATTCATAATTTCTTTTTTATCTAAATTATATTCAATCATCCTTATTTTCCCCTTTTTGCGTATTTAATTCTTCTATACATTCATTACAATATATTGAATCTTTTTCTGTAACAAACTTATCTTTACAACTAGCACACATATGTCCGTATCCTATTTCTTCACTCATTCTTAGAATCCTCCATTTCTGAACCTGCAATTATCTTCTCTCGTCTTTTTTCTAATTCTTTTGATTCTTTTAATTTACTTTCTTCTGCACTTAATACAAACATAGTTTTTTCAATTTGCTTTTGTAATCCTTCTGCAAACATCGGAACTTTTGAAGTTTCACTTGACCATAAGAATCTCATTATATGGAATTGATTATCTAAAATTAAATCTAATTTTTGTGAGTTATTCATCTAAACCAAATGCCTCCTTTAACATTTCTCTACAAGCATCATATCCTATTTTGAATATATTTTGTTTTAGTATACTTAATTTTTTTTCTGTAAATATTTTCATTTTATCTCCCTCTTTATTACTTCAACAAAATCTCCTTCTTCCAAAGTTTCTTCTTTTTTTGGAATATTAATTCTTCTCTGTTTTGTCGATTTCTCCTCGGTAACTTTTAATATTATTTTTTTTGTTTTCATTTTGTAACCTTATAAGGTTTAATAGGTTTATAAACCTTTGTGTATATCAGTTGTTATGACTAATGCGAACATTTATTTAATAATTCATCCATATAAATTATAAATAATAAAATAAAAGATACAGAAAAACCAACTACAGATATTAACATTTGCCTAAGTCCGTGAATATAAACCTCATCCAAGCTCCAAATTTCATAATTAGTGTTCATCTCCATAACATCCAAATTATAATGTTCAACTATTCTTCCAATATTAACTGAATAATCAATATTATGAAAACCTATAAAAAAAATTGCTATAGAAAAGATAAATATAATTAATAATACATAGGATATGTCTTTATTGCTAATATTTATGTGCTTCTCAATCTTATTTATAATACCTTTAATCTTCATCTACAAAATCTCCATCTTTTACTTCAAATTTAGATTCAAAATCTTTGCTTAACAGATATTGTTCAATCTCTTTCATTCTATAAATAATTAAAGAACATTCTTGTAATGTTGGTCTATCTTCTGTAAAAGAATCTACAATATCTTTTCCATCTGTTTGTATTAATAATTTAATCATTGTTTCTCCTTACATGAGTGTGGCAAATGCTTTTCTACTTTTATTTTGTGCCTACAATGTTTACATACAAATAGTCTTCTCTTATATCCTTCTTTCATTTCTCTCCCACATTTTATACATTTAATTTTCTGATTTATTGCTCTTTGTTTAGCCATTTTTCATGTCCTCAGCACAAGCAATAAACTCTTGCTTACAATTTATACATCTAAAAAATGCTTCTCTCTCTTGAGTTATCTCACATCCACAAATAGGACAAGGTTTCCAATTAAAATCATCTTCATCTGTTTTACAATATTTGTCTGTCATTGTTTCTTCTTACATGAGTGAAACGAACTAAAGTAATGTTGATAGTTTTTTGTATTTTTCATCTATTACTTTTTGTTTTTTGATACCCCGAAGGGTGGACACATGATTTTTAATGGGGTTTCCGAGACTCCCCAATTACCGAATTATCGGTGTCAGTCTTCGAGGACATTTGTTCAGCACTTTAATACGGAACAATGCAAGAGGCAGGATTCGAACCTGCGAAGCCATGGTAAAGCAACCATTCTGTCTCTCTCGCAATCACATAGTGATTATGACGTGATATTGAACATTTCTGAACCTATCCATCTATTTTTGGTTCTGGGTTAGCTTTCAAATATCCTTCAAGTATTTCAATCTTATCTTGGTGATATTCCATTTGTTTCTTATGGTAAAGGAAATCAATATTTGCAAGTTTTATATCTCTCTTTATTGCTCCTCTTTCATCATCGCTTATCATTATCTATAACCTCCTTCTCATTATTCGTGTTCGGTGATTTATATGTCATTTTCTATTGTTAAGAAGAACCTCCATTCGCCTTAGAAGAATTAAATGAAATACAAACTATTTCACCTATTAATTTTTTTGGCAAAGTTATTGACCCTCCATTTCCTGATTTGTGAACTTTTAGTTTTGCAAAAAATTCAACAATTCCATTTTCATCTTCTGTGATATGTTTTATCGTTGGTTTTTCACAAAAATTATTTTTTTCTTCATCCATTATGTAAATACTTAGTATTTACTTATTTATAAACCTTTGTTTCACTTTAAAGTTAAGAATATAATAAAAATTAATCACCAACTCTTATTAAATTAATAGATGCTTGATGAATCTGAACATCTGAACTTGTTTGTTTATTTAATACTTGTAAATTTATATTTTCTCCATTATTACACCTAATTAATCCATCTCCTGAACCAACACCAATATCATTTGCAGTATTCATCAAAGAATGTGACATTGTTTTTTCTTGAATAACATCATTTACTGAAACTACAAAATTATATTCATTTCCAACACCATCTGTATAACTTTCTGAATGTGAAACTTTATATATTCCACCAATATTGCAAATTAATTTATTATTAGAAAACAAAAATCCATTATTATTTCCTTCAGAAAAATTCGTTATATTAGTCCAAGTATCCTTTGCTGAAATTTCAACAATAGATATATTTTCTGAATTTTGCCACATCTCTCCATAATATTGATTTCCTGTAAAATTTCCAGTAATATTTAAATTTCCAGAACTGTCTAATATCATTAATAAATTATCTGCTTCAGAAAAATTACCATCATCTAAAAGATTATTTGTCCAAATAAATCCTTTTAAATAATTATGGAAAAGACCATAATTTGCTGGTGATTTTATAGAAACTCCAGGTGCATTACACATAGCATATTTATTACTTGTATTATAATTACTACTCAAAACACCAATTGATAAAGTATAATTTAAATTATTTTTTGCTGTAAATGATCCACCAGCATTTGTTCCATTATTTGTATTATGTTCTATAAATCTTGAAATTGAATTAATATCATCTATATTTCTTACTTCTCCAATATGTTCTGTAAAATCATAACCATACTTTACAGTTCTTGTTTTATTTATAACAATATCTATTGAATTATTTCCAATAATATAATCTCCATTTGAAAAAATTAATTGGTAAATATCTATAATTGAATTATTTGTCATATTAATATCTCCACTAAAAGTTGCAGATCTTAAATACAAATCTCTAATAATTGTATCAGTTATATTATGTGTCTTCCTATAAACTCCATTTTTATATTCACAAATATATCCTACTGAAGAACTTATACCAGAAATATTTAAATCAACAACAAAATATCCATAATTATTTGTTTTCCGATTATTTAATTGAAAAGATTTTTCAACATTTTGACAATTTGAATCTATTGTAAAATTTATTTGATAGTCAAAATTTGTATTTGGAATTATTTTTCCATAAGCATCAAGTGGGGTAAATTTCATTGTTAATGCAGAAACAGATGAAATTAAAATAACTATGAAAAAAATCGATAAAACAAATTTAGTTTTCATTTAGATATTTAAGAAAAACATATTTTTAAAGATTATTCATAATTTATATTTTAAACTTTATCTTTAATTTTTTTCTTCAAAGGGTCAAAACCTAAATAGAAAGATAAAATAAGCATAAAAACCAAAGAAGGATAAAAGAATAAATCAACATTTTCTAAAACAAAAGAACGGAACTTTAAGTTTCCAGAATATATAAAAATTGAAATTGAAATAATAAGTGCATAATTAAGCAAAGAAGTAATTAATTTTGTTTTTGTTGATTCTTTCATTGTCCACCATGTTTTTTGATTCTATTTAATATTTCTTTTCCATCACCAATTTTATCTTGTAATATTGTTTGTAATTGATTTCTTATTTTTTCTTCGTTAGAAATATGTAATTGTAATCTTTCTTGAATTCTTTGTCTTGCTTCTGTGTTTAATTGTGCTGAATCAATTTCTAAACGATTAAGAATTCTTTGTCTTTCTTGTTCTGCAAGTTTTATTTGATTAAATGTATTTTCAGGTATTTGGTCTTCTTCAAAACTAATACTTTTTCTTTCTTGTAATTGTAATTCTTCAATTTCAGCTAATCTTTCCTCTGCAATTAAAATTCCGTAAGCAGCTTTATTTTCTGCTCCAAAAGTAAAAGTATATCTTAATTGCTCCATTGCTTTGTCTAAACCATAAAATTTAGAATCAGGAGTTATTCCAGCATCTCTTTGTAAATCCTGCGCCGAGACTAAACCAAACATCAAAAGTGTGCATAAAATAAAAGTTATTGTTTTTTTCATTTTTTAAAATTTAAGTTTTCATCATAACAATCTAATGTTAATATGTGAATAATAAAATTTAATTTACTATTACAATTTTTTCCGCAAGAACATTTTATTTTCGCCATTGTTTTAATTAGGAATTAATCCTTTATAAATATTATTCATAATTGGCATTTCTGTTTTACCCCATTCAAAATTACCATTTTCTTCATATTCAATTATTTGTGATTCAAATTTTTTATTTTCTTGTTTGTATCTTTTAATAAAATCATAAAATCCATAAGTACATAAACAAAAAACTAATACCCAAAGAATACCTGTTATAATATAAAATTTATCTATCATTTTGAAATTCTATTTAAAAAATCAATAAATATTATTGAAAGTATTATTAAACTTATATAGTAGATAAAACTTGCTAATTCAATTAATAACAATTTTGGTAAAATAAAATTTGTAAATATCAAAGCAAAAAATATCCACATTATTGAACATTTAACACAAATTATTCCTTTGTAAGTTATTGAATTTGACTTTTTATATTTCCATAAAGATATTCCATTTTGATTTAAAATTAATCCTGTTATTAGTTCAAGTAAGGTAGTCGATATACCGAATAACAATAACTTTACCAAAAAATTTATTTCAATTAAATTAATTATATAAATTAAAACTGCACCTGTTCCATAGATTGGTAAATAGAAGCCCTTTAGATAACCAGGATTGACAAATTTTTCTTTTTTGATGGATCTTACTATAAATTCAAAAATCCACCCAAATAATGAACCCAAAACGAAAATTAGTAAAATTAATTCATAATTGATCATTTGAAAACTCCTATATTTTGCATAAATAGAAATCCATCAACTAAGATATATGAAATTCCGAAAAATATATTTAATTTTGCTAAGAATCTAAATCTTTTTGTTTTTATTTTTTGTAAAACTTTACAACCAGAACAAGTTAATAAAATTCCTGCACAGATTCCTAATAATTCAAATAATAAATGTAAATTTAATGACAAAAAATCTCCTTTTATTAAATTTGTTATAAAAACAAAATCAACTAAGATTACTCCAATTCCAATTATTAAATTTAAATATCCCCAACTTTGAACTTTTTTATTTATCAATTCTTTTCCTATAAATATTAAAAATAATCCATTAATAAATGCTAAAATGTTTAGAAATAAATGTGTTTGTATTGAAAGCATATTTTAATTAGGAATTTGTATTTTTTAAATATTATTCATATTTTTTATGGTAGTATGTTGGCTTTGGTAAAAGAGTTATGATATAACTTTGTTATGTAAACGCTACAAACAACCTCCACCAACTTTGTTCACTCTCAGCAGAATAAAATGGGATTTTTAGTGCCTATGAACTCAGAGAACTACCTCCCTTGCAAATTTCTGTTTGTAGACTATTTTTTAACATTTTATTAATTTATGGTGAATACATATTCCTGTTGTATTTGTATGTGATAATCTATTATTACATCCTGGAATGGAACATATATTATAATTTTTTTTAATTGATTTTTTATTTCTTTTGTATTTGTTTTCTCTTTTTATTATGTCGAAATGCAATTGACAAGCATCTTTGCAATTTATTTTTGCAGATGCTTTTGCTTTACAAAAATAACATTTCTTTTGTTTTTTATTTTTTTTCATTTTTGTTTATTTTGTGCAACCAAGTCTTCAAATTTTTTCCTCCATTTATCTCTTGAGATTTCTAATTTTTGCATTCTCTTATAAATCAATCCCCAGTAATATTTTAATCCATCATAAGTTTTAAATCCAAACTTTTCTTCAAACTCTCTAAATAGTTGTTCTACTTCTTTTGTTTCACTCATTTTAGGTCTTTTTTCCATATTAAAGAACCACAATTTGTGCATTCTATGTATTTTTCTGTGTTTTTTAATTGATCTTCATAATTTTTTATTGTTTTTTTACATTTGTCGCATTTTATTTCTTCTACTCCTTGATTTCCTGTGGAAATACCAAATATTGGTCTTCCAGATTTGTAAGGAAACATTTTTTTATATTTTCTTTTTAGGTTTTTTGTGTTTCTAATGTTCATTTTAAATATTCTTTTATTTGTTCATATTTTGGTAATGCAAAATAAGAATGTGATAATATTGTAATTGTTCTCTCTAAATCTTTTTCTTCAACTTTTAAACTTCCCCTTAGTTTAGCAGATGCAATACACATTCTGTCTATTGCCTCACTAACTCTTGCTCTTAAATTTGAATCTTCTTGTGATATTTTTCTTATTATAGAATAAACTTTTGAAGATAATATCTGAAATTCTTCATCCATTTCAGGTTCTTTTCTATTTCTTGTGTAATAAAAGAATTTTTTTAAAAAATCTTTGTCAAATTCAACATTAATAGATTTATTTTTTCTTTTTTTCATATTTAAACTTATTTTAAAATCTCTATCTTCATCTCTAAAATCTCTAAATAAGAATATTGTATCAAATCTTGAAAGAATTGGACTTGGAATATTAAATTGTTTTATTAAATCTTCTTTATTATGTGAATATTTAAAATGACCTTCTTTTGGATTAGCACAAGAAACAATACCTGTTCTTACCTTAAATGTTGCATTTGTTCCTGCTTTTGTTATATTTACATATTGAGATTCCATTGCATCTTGTATTTTTGACTTTTCTTCTTCAGACATTGTATTTAATTCTTCCAAAAATAAAAGATCTTTTGCTAAAACTAATGCACCTGGATTAATCATCCAACCACCTAAAAATTCATCTTTTTGTGCAGAACCAGTTATTCCAACTGCTGAAGAACTTCCACCAACAACTTTTATTGAACCAATTAAAATACTATTCAAAAATTTAGCCAAAACAGATTTTGCAGTTGAAGGATCTCCAATTAATAAAATATTAGATTTATTTCTTTCTTCATCAATTCCAGGTCTATTTAATTGATTACATGGATATAAACATAATGCTTGTTTTTCATATTCATGGTCTATAACTACTGGTGCAAAAGAAGGTGTTAATTGTTCTATTCCATTTTCATCAATTCTTGCAGCTAATCTTTCAAAATCTTCTATTTCTTCATCAGTTAATTTCTCTAAATCTATCTCTTCTTCAGCTAATTCAACATAATTTACTTCTAAAGCTATTTCAAAACGAGTTGATAAACCACCTTGTTTTAATGGAATTGGAACTTCTTTTAATACACCATTAACCAAAACATCATTTCCTGCTTTTAACATTTTATTTAAAACTTCTTTTCCAGCTAAATCTTCTTTTACAAAGCAATTTAATCTTCTAGGTGATGAACTTTCACAATTTTCCTGTAAATCTTGTATAATAAATCTTGCAGCATCAACCATTTCTTTACTAATCAACTTAAATCCACCTCTTCTACCACATGAACATCTTGAAGGTTCTCTAAATTTCTTTTCCATTTGTAAAACTGATATTATTGTACCACAACTTGGACACTCAAATTTGGCATTAACTGCCTGTGGTCTAACATCAGAAGTTTGTATTATTTTTGCTTTAATTGATATAAATTCTTGTAAGTGATTACTTCTTATATCTTCTACCATTATTTTTGATGAATTTGGTAAATTTTTTATCCTAACTCTCGGATTATTAGATAATCCTGATTCCTCTATTGATTTTTCAATAATTATTAGAGCATCTTCTGGATTAGATAATAATTCATCGGATAATTTTATTGAAAATTCTTGTAAATCATTAAAATCTATCAAAAAAGTGTTATTATTAATAAAAATAAAATTTTTTCCACATATTTTAATAAAATTCTTAGATTCACTTAATAAGTCTTGTTTTTGTGAAATTTTTTGTAATTCTTCATTTTGTTTTTTTTCATTAAATTCTTGTTCTTTTTTCTGATTTTCTTCAAAATCTTTAATTTTTTTGTAAATTTTTTCATAAGTTATCTGTAACAAGTGTAACATAACTTTTTTGTCATTTAGTCTTTTTTTACCAAAAATGCCTGGATTCCTTGAAACTGCCATTCTTACAGAGGTAGGACTTTTACCTATGTTTTTTGCTATTTTATCGAATGTAAGACCATCTTTTTTATCCAACAATTCTAGTGTTATTTTGTCAATTATTGAATCAGTAAAAATCCACTCTTTTAAGTCTGTGTTACACGTTACACTTGTTACACATGCATCTGTAACATCTGTAACATCTGTAACATTTGTAACATCTGTAACATTTGTAACATTACTATTTACTATACTTTCTTCTTTTTTTTCCATTTTTTACCTCATTTAATTTTTTAATTTTATCAGCTAAAGAAACATCGCAAATAACACCAGAATTACAATAATTATAATTATTTAACTCATTTATGATCTTTTTTTCATAATTAAATAGGGTTGTTTGTTTACTCATTTTTTTCCTCCATAGAAATAATGTTTTGTTTACCAAAAGTTACTTCTTTTCCAAATTTATCAATAATTGTGATTGTTAAATCATCTTCAGAAATTATTTCACCTGTGTAAGTTATATTACCTACAAGATACACTCTAACCCTCTTTCTTTCTTTCATAGTTAGTTAAGAAAAATAAGGTATTTAAACTTATGTAACCATTTTAAAATAACTAAACAAAATATAAACATAAACAAAACATTTATAAACATAATTTTCTTATATATTTTATGTCAAAACAAATGTTAAGAAAAATTGTTGAATGGGGAAATTCAAAATTAATAATGTTAAAGCCAAATGATTTAGAAGATATGGGTTGGAAAGTTGGAGACGATATAGATATTATTAAAGCTAAAAAAATTATAAAGGAGAAACAAGAATGAAAGAAAATTTAGAAATAACAAAATATGATTTTTTTATTGGAATTTTTGTTTTTATAGGTGGTTTATTCCTTTTTACAAGTAGTTTTCAAAGTAATAATTGTCATTATAATAATAATAATTGTATGGGTATGAATACTTGGTTAAATTGGTTATATAATATTATGAATACCAACGCATTTTTTGAAATTGGTTATATGATTTTTACTGCACTTTGTCTTTTTAGTGGTGCAGGAATGATATTTATGTATTTATTTAGAGGTATTGATAAAAAATGAACCAACAAGAAACACCAATTGATTTTCATGGATTAGACCAAAATATGACAATCGCAGATTTATTAGAAATGGAAAAAAGTTGTGGAGGAAATCAAGAATGAAATTTAAAAGATATTCATGGAAAATAAAAAAAGAAAAAGGATTTAAAAGAAAAATTTTCAAGGAGTACCCTTTAATTGGTTTTAGATTGAGATTATTTTTTAAATCAAGTAATGGTGAAAAATTATCAATTAGTTCTAAATTATTAAAATTAGAAGATGTTAAAACTAATGAAATATCTATCAAAAAGAAAAAAAGTTTTTTCATCAAAAAAGAAGTTTATTCTAATGAATTTATTGAAGAAATTATAAATAAAAACCTTAATTTATTCAATGTTAAAGAATTGGAAATTAAAGAAAATTAAATTCAAACTCTACGGAGAACAATTAAATAACACAAGGAGGTTAAAAAAAATGGAAAATCAAGATTTATTGAACAAGAAAATAGGCGATAAGGAAATACCAAAGTTACAGGCAAAAGACATATTGATTCAAGGATTTAGAATTGAAGATATGAGTACAGAAAAAAAGAAAGTAGAAACGCCACTTTTGTTTTTAATTTGTAAGCACCCAGATAAGCAAGAAAGTATGGAACTTACAAAAATTAAGGTTTCAAGAAATGAAGCATTAAAGGTTGTTGGTCTTTGGGTTCAAACAGATTTAGATGGGAATATACAAAAAGGATCACCTATTGATGATTTGTTAAAAATTGCTGGTGCAGAATGTATTGCAGATTTAGAAAGTAAAACATTACCAACAATTATGCAAAGTGAAAGTAGTCAATATCTTTGTATAAAAGGTTTTTAATTAGTTTCAAACCAAAAAATAATTAAATTTCGTTGTTTTTATTTTATTGCCTTTGGTGATGGTAAAACACACCATTGGCGTATGCAAAGGGAAAATCTCTTTGCAAAAAAGATTTTGCAAAAATCTAACAAAGAAAAGTTTTGGTAAAGAGGTGAAGTAGGATGAAGTTTCACCTCTGAGCCATTTTAAAAAATATGGATCAAGAATTAAAAGAGGAATTAGTGAAAATTAAAATTAAATTAAAAAAAATACCAAATGGAATACCTGTTCATGCAGGAAATTTGGACGAAAAATTAAAAGAGTTGGAGGAAAGTTCAAAGGATAAATTATCATAGTCCGACTGTGTGGGGTTACGGGCAAATCTTTTTTGTAATCACCTCATTTTTCATATCCCCACACAAACTTATAATAAAAAAATATGTTTAGTGGAATATATACTGAAGACAAAGTAAATAAAGCAATTATAATAATTGCAATATTATATATTATAGGATATATAATTTATAAAATATGGTTTTAAAAAAAATGGAAAAACAAAAAAATATAATTATACCAATGAAAGCTATGAAAGGAATTGCACCAGCAATTTCAATTGTTGCAATATTATTTTCAAAAAATAAAGCTCCAGAAGTTCTTTTATTTATAATTGGAATTTTTTGTGGATTTATGATTGGTAGAGGTTATTTCAAAAAATGAAATCTTTAGAAACAATAAAAGAAGAAACAAGATTGACAGATAAAAATTTATCTGCTGCGATGAGGAATTGTATTTCGTATTTTTTAAGTGATGATGAACTTGAACCTTTCTTAATTAGGGAAATAGAAAAACAAATAAATGAGAAATATTTGGAATAGGGTATGGAAGAAAAGAAATATAATTTAAAAGGATTGGATAAGATCCAATTGAAAAGAATAATAAGGGAATTAGAAAATAAAATAAATCCTAAAAACAAGATTGATAAATTTTATTCTTTTTTGGAATTTATGGGAGAATTGCCAAAACAAAGAGCTAGTCCAATTATTCTAAAAAGAGATAATTATTCTTGTAGATTATGTAGTTCTAAGGATGATGTTCAAGTTCACCACATAACACCAAAAGTGCTAGGCGGAAGAAATACTTTTGATAATATGATTACCCTATGCTATCAATGCCATCATTTCATACATCATTGTAATCCAATGTTTAAATTTCGTAATAATTGTAAATCACATAAAGAATTAACAAAAGAAGGGCTAAAGAAAGCAAGAGAAAATGGAAAGAAGTTAGGAAGGAAAAAAACTTGATAAATAAAATGGAAGATGCTGTAATTTATAATCGTACATCAACTGAAGAACAGAACCCAGAGAATCAATTAAACGATTGTAAAAGTATTATTAATAAATTAGGAATTATCAATTATGAAGTTCTCAATGAAAAACAATCAGCATTTAAAGATATTGATAGACCAATATTCGATTCTATATTTAAAGAAATCAAGAGAGGTAATATTAAGATATTTATAGTATGGGATTTAGATAGGATATATCGGAATAGGATTAAACTAAAATCATTCTTCGAGTTATGTAAGATTAATAAGTGTAAGATATATTCATTCAGGCAGGAATGGTTGAATGATATTAATAAGATTCCAGAACCATGGAATGAAATAGTTTTAGATTTATTAGTTTCAATATTAGGTTATGTCGCTGAAGATGAATCTAAAAAGAAATCAGATAGGGTTAAGGCAGCACAGGTTATCGGTGAGGATGGAGTATTAAGATCGAAGAACGGGAAAGTTTGGGGAAGGAAAATATTAGATGAGAAAGTTAATAATAAAATTATTGAATTATTTAATTCAGGATTATCCATGAAAAAAATATCCATGGAAGTTTATTATTGGGATAGGAATAAAAATAAGAAGAATGTTTCGGTTGGATATGTGCATAAGATAATTTCTAATTATAAGAAGCGTTCATAAAACATATACATATATTAATAGGTAAATAGTTTCGTTTTGAGTGGCACTTCATTATTGACCGATTGTGAATATATAATAGTGTGGTATTTTCTCCGTATGTCGTAATATTAGTAAAGTTTAAATAGTATGTAGTTATTATAATATCAACACCTTTTGGTAGTGAGAAAAAATAAAGGTAGTTATTATAATAACTATGATGTGCGTGTCCATCTGGATATTATATAGTGAAAAAAAATCAACTTAAAAAATCAAAAAAATGACAAGACCTAAAAAATATGAAAAAGCAAGACATACTTCTGCTAATTTCTATATTCACCCTACTTTCGAGAAAACATGGGAAAATATAGGAAAGTTGTCTGATATTGATGATAATCCTAAGTTTATTGAGTACATTGAATCAATAGAAGGCGATGATGTTAAGAAAAATAGGATACAAGGAAAAAGAGGATTATATATAAGATGGATTTTGACTAAACATCTTATGGCTAATTTACATAAAATAATAAAAAAATGAGAGGAGTAATAAATTTACAAGTAAATAGGAGACTTGAAACTGATAGTAATAAAATTGCTGATAAATATAGGAAAGAAGATAATTTAAGATTAACTTGTATAAAGAATGATGAAGGAAAACAAATGTTTTTTGTTGAATCAAGAAAACTTAAACTCCCATCTACAAAAATATCTCGTGATGAATTAGCTTTTGTAAGAATAATGAAATATTATTATGGAAATGGGGATTTTTGTGTAAAACTTTGGGGTAAAGGTAGTAATAAAGGTTTTAGACCATTTTGGGATGGATTTATTGATAAACATGGAAGATTTTTTAGAAGAAAACAGGCAGGATTTAAAATGTCTTATAGTTTATTAGATAGAGATAGTGAAGCATTAAATACAAAACAATTCATTGGAATGTATATGAAAACTAAACAACCAGGTAAATGGCATAATTATTAAAATGGAAGAACAATTTGAAAATAAAATAGAAAATGAAAAAAGTAATGAAAAATTAGATAAAATTCAAAGAGAAAAATCTATTTTATTTGAAGTTAGAGCATTATTAAATAATTATCCATTAAATATCCCATTTTCTGGACACAATAATATTTTATCTATGGCATCTGACATGGTAATAATTTTAGATTTATTAAAACATTGTAAATCTAAAACAAAAAAAGATGATATAAGAGAATTGTTAGAATCTGAATTAGATGAGATAAAATTTGCAATAGAATTAAAAAAATATTATATTAAATATAAATCTTCTAAATTAAATTTTGGAAGAAGTAGAATATTTAAAAAGATTTCAAATATTGTTTTAAATAATAACGATATTATAAGCAATAAAATACAATCCTATATATTAGCAATGCCTATGAAAGGTAAACAAAATATGAATTTAAAGAGTGCTATGGGATTACCAGCTGCATCTGCTGAAGAATATGAATCTTCTGAAATAAAAGAAGGACAATCTGTGGAGGTAGGACAAGCTTTTAAAATAGATGAAGAAGGCGAAGTTCAATTAGCTTAATATGGATAAAGATCATCCAGTTTATCCAATGTTTGCAAAAGCAATAAAAAAACACAAAAAACCACACATAATAAATTCTAAAGATAATGTTATTGGAAACAGTTTATCAATAGGAAATCCAGGATATGCAAAGACTTCTGGTAATCGTCGTGAAATGGAATTAAGATGGGCATTAAATCATAAATTATTTGCATTGTATGATGGAGGTGCAAGAATGGATATGTCTTTTTTTGCATTTCCATCAATAGAACCTTTTTGGAAAAAACCAAAAGCTGAAAGAGGAAAATTAGTTGGTGCAAGAAGATACCCTACAGAATTATTATATCCAATAACAAAACACACTCCAAGAAAGATACCTAATATTGGAAGATTATTTAGTATTGCGATTTCTGATTTAGATGAAAATGATTTAGTTGCAATGGTTGGAAGTTCATCAAAAGATTCTATAAAAGGTGCATTTAATTATGTTAAATCTAAAGTTAATGATGAGACAACTCCAGAAGATTTTTTAAATATGCTAATTGATGGATATAAAAAAGGTGAAAAAGGAGTTAAGTTAGATCATCACGGTGTAAAGAAATTAAAGGAAGCAGTATTTCAACCACTAATAAATGAGGGTTTATTGACAAGTAAAAAAGCACAAACTTGCATTAATTTTAAAGAAATAATAAAAGATAAAAAAAATATAAGTGTTTTAGTATTGAGGCATGTCCCACAATCATTATGGGGTTTTTTGGTTTTCTTTTTTATGAATCACATTTCAAGAACACTATCTGGAATAGACGACACTAAAAGAATAAAACAAAAAACAACAATTGTTCTAAATGAAGTTGCAGATTTACTGGATAATGATGATGAAAAAGGTAGTAGTTCATTTTCTATAAATAAAATGATTGCAAAAATAGCAAAACAATCAAGAACATTTGATATTTTTATGCTTTTAGATACACAGATACCTTCAGAACTTCCATCTATTCGTGATACTATGAAAAGAGTTTATGTATATAATAGTAGTTTACCATCTATTGAAAAAGCAATGGAAATTACTGGTGTAAGTACAAGAACTGGTGAAGTTACGACTGATGACTTACAAATAATTCCACATTTATCTCCAGGATGGTATTACTTATTTGATAGAGATAATGGTGTTTTTATGGGTAAACAAGTTTGGACAAGAAGTAGAACCTGGAAAGATGGTGATGATTTTTATGATATTTATGAGAAAGTTTATGGAAAAATGGCTTATTATGATACCACTCCAATTTTAGAAGAGATTAAAAAAGAAAATGAAAAAAGTAGAATAGCATGGGAATCTAAAGAAAAGATTTTAAATAAAAGTACAAAAGAATTAATTGAAAAAGAAGTTGAAAAGGAAGTTGATAAAACAGAAGAAAAAAAAGTTATAGAAGATGGTATTGAAATCATGGAAAATAATGAAAAAGCTAAAAAAATTCCAGAATTAAATAAAGAAATCATAAAAGATGAAGATGAATCTGAAATGAGTTATGAATCTTATAAAAAAATAATGGAGACAATTTAACAAATCAAACTCTCACTTTCTCTAAAATCCACAAATAAAAATATAAAAATTCTATCTGGAATATAAGAAAAACTATATGCTTGAACCTCTGAAAAATATTTTTGAATTGGATCTTCACATTTTAATGATATAATACCAGCTAATAATTGATTTCTATGTATTAATTCGTGTTTTTTGTGTTTGTTATCTTCATCCTCAACGAATATTTCAATTGTAATATTTCCATCTTGAACTTTTGTATTACCTGCAATTTGGTAACCTAAGTCAAAAAGTTCTTCATCAGAAATTTGTCCACATCCAGATGCTACACTCAAATATGCAGGATAAAAGATAGATTTAAATAATATAGACACTATTATTATAGTAAAAATTAACCAAATTATTGTTTTTATTTTCATTTTATTATAAGTGAGGGCTTTTTAGTAGTGCCTTGTTCATCCTCTTTTGAAAAGTGGAGACTCGGTTGCTTAGCCCTCATTATTATAAGTTTTTATTATTTTTAAAGATTATTCATAATTTTTATATTTTAAAAAATAATAGTAATTAATGATATTTTGTTGTTGTTCTTTTATTAACAAAGAAATAAAACAAATAAGATTAATTACTCCAAAAAATATCAATGATAATTGAAAGTGTGGATTTATCCACGCCCAAAAAAAGAAAAGTATTGACAACCAGAAAAATATAAATTTCATTTTAAAATAAAATTATATGATTGAACTTCAATATATCCTTCCTCTTTAAATTTTTTTATTTCTTCTTTATTAAAAATATTTAATTTCATTTTTTACATTTAATTTTAATTGTATTTTCAGATATTTTAATTTTTTCATTTTTATTTATACAAGTACAAATTTTTTTATTCATTTAAATTCACAAAGATCCTCCTTATCACAACTACTAACACATTCTTCGATATTTACAAGTATTATTCCTTCAGATGTCATAGATATTGATTGATTCATTAAATCTTCTGCCAAAACATCTTCCATGTTTCCATTTTTGTAATTTTGTAAATTATAATAGCACCCAACACATTCTTCAACAATTTTAAATCTTTCAAATTCCTTAACTAAAAAAACTCCGCTTTCATTTTGTAATCCTATTACATAAGTGTTATTTGTACAAATTTGTATTGGTTCTTCGCTTTGGTTTGAATCATAAAAAATTATAAACATTCCAATTAGAATTAAAGCAGAAATTATTATTGCGATTATTTTATTCTTATTCATTTTATTTCAATTGCCTCACCATATTTTATTACTTTACAACCATTAACTATAAAATTTGAAAATGGCATAATATTTATATCTTTATACTCAAAGGTATGTATTGCTTTAATACTATCTGGATAGAAAGGACAATTTATATAATATTCCTGTTTATAAAATTTAAATTCTGCTTCTTTATTTTTATAATCTTCACAATCAAAAAATCCAGGAATCCATATAAACCCTGCAATAATTAAAATTATTATTAAAGAAATTATTTCAATATTATTTTTTAATTTTTCAATCATTTTAAAATATATAACTTAGCCATACCGATTTTTCTTTCGGTAATCTTTTCAGCACCTAAAAGAAATGCAATTGCAATTCTTATTTCACATCTTTTTAGACCACTCTCTCTTTCCAAATCGGTAATGGTTAAGCCACTTAAATTTAATTTTAGACATTCTAATATTTTATTGTTAATCATATTGTTTATATCAATATTATTAACTTTATAAACATTTCTATTTTATTTAGGCTTTCGCCAGAAGCTAAAAAAAAGAAAAAGAAAAAAAAGAAAAAATATCGACGATAAAATTAGTTTATTTATACTTATGCAATAAAGAAATCAAAATCTAAGGTATTCTCATATTTTGCATCTCCTGTGCTATCCTCAATTCCATAAGTTAAAACAGTTTTATCATCATCAATGAACCATTGCTTAGCATACCAGTCCATGTAAACACCACCTGTTAGGTCTTTAGCTGATTCTAAATCAACATTCAATTCGTATGTTGCACTCTTTCCGTTTTCGTCATCAGCAACCATTGGTACTTCAAAAGCAACAATTCTAGAACCTGCATTTATACTTGAATGCACTCTAGGTTTTGATACTTCACTTAATCCACCTAATGTAACTCCTCCTTGAGTAATGTTTGCATCACTTCCAGCAGGGAATTCAATTACAAAGATACCATCACCTGAAGATTCATAAGATGTACTTTCAAACTTAACATCAACATCAAAAGTTGAACCAGCAGTTGGGTTAGATGCGTTATAAGCACCACCTGCAATGTTGTTAGTTAAATCATTTGATTGTGCATCAAAATCTTTTACTGTAATTGAAGGGTTATCAGAAGTTGAATAGTATAAAGCACCATCAACAGTAATTCCACCACATGGCATTGTAAATTCTAATTTGTCATCAAGAGAATCTGTATCACTATCAAGACAGATTACTTTAGCACCAACAGGAAAAGTAGTTGTACCACTTGTTACAGAAGTTGCAATATTTTGTCCTTCAAGTCCACAAGTAATTGTTGGAGAAGACGGAGCAGTACCACCTGGAATCTTACTAATATCACTTACAGTTAAGATACCTGAAGCATCAGCACAACTTTGTTGAGCAGCACTTACTCCTTCAGTATCTTTCATAGTTTGTGGAACAGCAGTCATATAGATTAAAACAATTAACGCAATAACAACAATTATACCAAAGATCATAACCGTTGGGTTTTGTTTACCAGCTTTATTCATACTCGGCATATTATATTTCATTTATTTTTTATCCTCCTTTTTGACACATGTCTTCTCAACTTTAAAAGTTTCATTGAAGATTTATTTGAAATATATAGTAATTTGTTCTTTAAAAGTGTGGTGTAAATTTTTTTTATACATAAAAACATATTTAAAGTTAAAAATCATATATAGATTATGGTTGAAGACCTAAAAAGAGATTTTACAATTAGTAAGTGCGAAATTATGTTAAAAATTCTTAACACGGATAAAAATAAATATATAAGTCAAAATAGTTTAGCGAAAGATATTAAAATTAGTCGTGGAAATCCCTATTTTATTGAGATTTTTAAATATTTGAAAAAAATTGAAATAATATCTATGAATGAAAAAGAAAATATAATAAAAATAAATAAAAATAAATTAAAAAAATTAATAAGAGAACAAGATAATATAAATAAGTGGGTTATTGAGTTTTTTAGACCATATTACCCATTTCCATAATAATAAAAATGTCAAAAGAAAAAATAATATTAAGTGGTGCATCTAAGGTAAAAGGATTAGGTTTTCTTGCAAAAATTAGATTTGGATTCTTTTTCTTTGTATTTTTGATTATTTTTATGAAATCACTAATCCCACTTGCTACTGAAGGTGATATACAACCCTTTATTCAAGAGGTTGGTGGTAGAATTGTCCACGCAGTACAAAATCTTAACACAGAGAGCCTTAAAATCATCACAAATGGTTTTATATTAGACACATCACAGGGTTTTTGGAGTGGAATATGGGATATGATTGTTGTTTATGCAATATTATGGTTTGCACTTTATACAATTTATATTTGGATAAAAGTTATTGCATGGTTAGTTGAAAAATCTCCTTTCGGAGATTCATCAAGATTTTTTGCAAATTATTCAATTGCAGTTTTAATATTTTTCACACTTCAATTAATATTCTTAATGACAACAGGATTAAGTGTTGGAGAATCATCTAAATTAATATTTGAATCATTTAGAAATTTCTTTAAAGCACTTCCAATAATATTTTTTCCTATTGGAGAATTAGCGGAAAAAGTATCTCCTGGAAAAGATGGTTTGAATGATCTTAATAATTTGACAGAAATAGTAAATAATACAATTAGCAAAAATATTTCATTATCCTAATTGTTTAGCTTTCTTTTTAACAAGTCTTAGAAATTTTCTTAAGTCAATCTTTGCGATTTTTATTATTCTTTCATCTGTTGTAGAAGGTAGTTCTTTAACAAACCTTTTAGCTTGTTTCTCAAGAGTTTTTAATGCTCTTTGAGTTCTTGCAATGTCTAAATTCTTTCTTAAATTTAAAAAAAATTGTTTTTGGTTTTCCATAGAGAATAGATAGATTTAAATTATTTAAACTTATCTATTTTTTTCTTCTATAACCTTTAACTCTCACTTTTTTTGATTTTCCTTTAACTTTTCTCATGTGAGATTTAACATTAACTGTTTTTGCCATTTATTTTATTACCTCCTTTTTAATTTTTATTTAATTTGCTTTACTTTAATTTTACTTGATTTCATAAATGATGACAATTTATTTCCAGAATATCCATAATCAAATGCAGCTTTGAGTTTTGCTTGTTTTTTAGAATAAGCCATTAATTTTATATCTATTTTTTTTTCGTCGAATTTTCCTCTTACTTGATATTCTTTTAAAGCCATATAATATACAAGATTTTATTATTTATAAATATTATTCATATTTTTTATGAATAAAAAAAGAAAAGGGCGACGAGGTTTTTCAACCTCGCCTGAAAGATAGATGATTTTTGTTTTTCAGAAAAAGTATTACTTATTTAAGATTACATATATTACATATAATCCTGTTGCTATACCTAAGAATACTTGGAATCCAGAAAGTAATTCAATAGATGCACCAAATATTTCTAATGTAATATTAAATAAATATAATCCAGAAATAACTAATCCAACTCTTTCTAAACCAGAAGTTTTTTTCAGAGTTTTACCTCTACTCTTTATTGCACCCCAGATACCTAAGTCCAAAAGAACTATAAGAGGCATAACTATTGGGAAAAAGTAAGGATTAATTTTATCAGAATAATCAATTATTCCTAAACCACTTAAAACCCAAAAAAGAGCCATTAATAAGACTGCACCTAATAAAAACTTCAAAGTTATAGGTCTAACTTCTGTTTTAAATTTAAATTTTTTTGCCATTTGTTTTTAACCTCCTTTTCAATTCTTTATTAAAAAGATTCTATTTCAAAATATAAAAAATAAATAATATATTGTTTTATCTAATTGTTCATTAGATAAGAAACTAATGATAGTATTGATCCACCGATGATTGTCCAACCAACAATTTGATGAACTAACAATGGAAGTAATCCTAAAATAACTCCATCTAACATAGAACCACCAATAAACAATTCACCAACACCAATAGAAGCAACAACACCAACTAACATACCAACAATATTTGATAGTTTAAATTTTTTCTTTGCCATTTGTTTTTTTATTTCGCTTTTTTTATTTTATAAAAGGATAATCCTCTTTATATTTTATAGTAATTCTACTTTAAAAATATTATTCATATTTTTTATGAACGATAAAAATAAATTTTTAAAATTTAAACCAACCAACAATCCAAGAAATAGTTCCTTGTACAAAATTTGGATTAAAATAAATTATTAAACCAATTATTCCAGAAACTAATCCAAATAAAGCCAATAATAATGAAAAATATTTTTTTCCTTTAGGGATAAAAGAATAAACTGCCAATAAACTAATTAAAGAAAAAACATAAAAGAAAATTAATGATGGTTTTGTCGTCGAGGCATTACATAGTTCAACAACTTGTGGTTCAGTCATTCTTGAAATTCCAGTTATATTAATCATTGTATATTATAGGAAATAGTATTTTAAAAAGATTACTTTTATTTATTTTATGAACATTTAAAACAACAATGTGGATTTGAATATAATGAGTCTTCATATTGTAAGCCAAAAATTGGAAAACAAACATCGTATGCTTCTCCTAAACATCCACTAGCACTACTACTTGGCATATATTTAGCCCATGAAAATCCTAAATCTTTGCAATAATCTGCTGTTTGTTCTGCTAGTCCTCCTGGATAAGAATTAGGGTCGTTTGGGTTTGTTCCTGCATCATTTTCTTCATCATCTGAGTAACCATCTCCATCTGAATCTATTGGTGGTGGTAATGCACAATATCCACCACTAGAACCATCTATACACATTCTATCACTTGAGCAAGTTGCAATGTATGTTTTCATTCTTCCATCTGCACAAACATATTCATTAACTGCTGAATTTGATAAACAATCATCAGTGAATGTACTTCCACTCCAATCCACATGTCCTGGAGAATTTGGATTATCTCCATCAGAATCAGTACATGTTTCTGTGTATTCAAGGCAATAATCCCCTCCTGCTTGTTCTATACATTTTGTTCCAGGAAGACAATAATAAATATAAGAGTGATAACTTCCAGTTTCAGTATTACAATAATATTCTTTTACTTTTGTTTCATCAACACAATCATCAAAATATTCAATTCCTAAATCATCAACATATCCTGGATAATTTGGATCTGTACCATCTGAATCAAAACATTCTTCTTCTGGAATACAATCCTCTATTGTTATTTCAGCATTGTTTGTTCTGCATAAACTCCCATCTTCTTCTTCACAAATAGCAGAGAATAAATAATTTCCAGGCTCATCTGCTGATTCAATTGTTGTAAATTTGCCTAAAAAATCTAATTCAACATTTCTCAATAAATCCCATTCTTCTTCTTCATATTTAAAGAATACTGAACAAATAGCATTAGCACCATTTGTTAATGTTCCCCTAATATTTTCATCAACACAGGCAATTGATTTATCTAGTTCAAAAGTACATTCTCTTGATGGAGTTGATTCTTCAAAATTATCATAACTAACTGCTGGAAAAATTGTTTGAGGTATTAATGTTGGAAATTTAAATGCAATAAAAATTAATGATACAACTATCAATAAAACAAGAATTGGAATCATAATTTTCCAATAATTATTATTAATAAATTTATTGAATTTATTTTTTCTTTTCTTAGCCATTATCTTCTCAAATTAAATAAGAAAGCAAGAACTCCAAATAATCCTAAACCAATAAAGAATCTCACCCAAATATTTATTCCTCCGAAAAATAAATTAATTGGTTCAGTTGTTATATTTGTTGCAACTGCAAGTAGAAAAATGAAAATTACTGTTTCAATTTCAGATTTTGTTATTTTTAGTTTTTTTCTTTTTTTAGGCATTATCTCTTTCTCCGACTTTTCTTTTTATATGATCTAACTCTTTTCATTCTTTTTTTGGTACTATCACGAATGAATAAATAAACTATTGAAGCTAAAGGTATAAATAATACAGCTAAAAACCATAATCCTTTAGATGATGCAGACATTCTTGAAGAAAAAATATCAATAATTAACCAAATGTGGAATATTAGAAGTAATGCCACAATAATTAAGTAGATTAATAAGATGTTCATTTTCTATTTTTTCCTCCTTTCTTTTTAGGAACTAATCTATTTACAATTACTAATCCTAAGATTAAAATAATTACTCCGAACATAATTAAGTAAACCCAATCAGCCGTCTTGCAGTCCTGAAATTCTGTTGTTTTTGGCTCAAAAAACGGAGTGTATGCCCTGAAAAACAAAAATCCGTAGTCTTTATCAACATTTGTAAATTCTTCTTGATACCATGCACATTGTAATGTTTCTTCACAATCTTTTGGACAACTACTAAATGTTTCTCCTAATACACTTTCACAAGCACCATCACCACAATATCCTATAAAACTCTCACTATCTACACATTCAAAGTTACGACATATTTTACTAGGTTCATTAAATTTATCTACACATATAGCATCATTTGTACATTCCCTTGTTATAGGAGATTGTTTTACACATTTATTATTTATACAAGCATATTCAATTGTTGTAGTTCCTGTTTCACTAATTGGTTCACCCGCATTAGCACATTGATTATCAAAATCACATTCTTTTATTACATTTTCTTTAAATGTAAATGTATTTTCATCACAATTTGGTTCTGATGGACAACATGCAACATTCTCTAATTTATCACCTTGAATTTTCCTAGAAGAATCATCCAATAATCTTTGTGTATCAATACTATAAAGTATTCTTGCTTGACATATTACTTCTTCTCCTTCATAAAAATAAGTATTTGTAGCAACTTCAACATAATCAGTTATATAATTTTGACATCTATTTATCCCAGTTTTACTAAGTTCATTAAGACCATCAGATAATACCCTGCTTCTTAGTTCTGGATTTAATATACAAGAATCTTGTGTGAAAACTCTTCCATTTTCTACACCTTCTATAAAAAATTTCCTATGTTTTGCATCAAAGACAAAATATTTCCAATCATCTTCATTTGGAAATGGTGTTGGAGAAAACTTAATTGATTTTCCATAATCTAAAACAACTTCTTCTGTTTCAGTTGGAGGACTAAATGCACCAAATCTAACATAATCTTTATCTCCACAATTTTTTCCATTTATATCACATATTTGAAAATAAAAACTTCTTGCAGCAAAACCTAGTTTTTCTCCAGGATGAATAGATATTTCACATTGGTCTGTATAAGCATTACAAATATATAAAGAATAATCATCTATGTATCTAGTAAATGTTGGTTCATAAGCACCCTCTTCACAACAAATTCTCCCATAAAAAGCTTTGTAAACTTTTTGTTCAAACATAACTTGTTGAGTAGAAAATAAAAAAACTCCAACAATTAATCCAACTAATAAAATACCTAAAAATATATTTCTATTCCTCTTTTTTTTCTTACTAACCATTAGATTATTTAAGTTTTTGTTGTTTATAAATATTATTCATAGTTTTATTTTTTTCTAATGAATAAATAACCTATAATTATAACCATAATTATTATAATTCCAACAAAAATATATATAAAAATTGGAGTTTTAGAAATATCTTTAATTTCTTCAACTTTCCCATTTTCATCTAAATAAACAACTAAACCATCTTTAACATCTATATTATAATTAAAATCTTCTGTATTTACTGAAATAAAAGGGCGTATCTTTACTTCTAATAGGTTTTTTGTATCTAAGTTGAACTTTGTATCACCTTTTTGTAAAGTCTTTTCTATAACCTTTACATTAGTTGTACCGATGTTATCAGTTGTTGTTAATACAATTCCTCCTGAAAAACTTTCATAATTATTAGAAATTATAATTTCACCTTCGGAATAAGAAGTTTCTATAAAAGATGTATCAACATCAAAAGTATATTCAATTTCAAAATCTTCAACACTTAAAGTATCGTCGTCAAAAAATCCTTTAATACTTGTAATATCAACACTTAAATAATCATCAATTTTAATTTTTGAATCTAATGTTTTAAATTCTTTTGAATTATAAATAAAACTAACTTCCCAATTATTTTTATCTTCAGGATAGGTTAATATATTTTTTGAAGAACCTTTATATAATAAACCTTGTGAGAAAAAAGTTTTATCTCCAATTGTAAATGTATTTTTAGTTCTATCTTCTAAATCTTCTTTTGCATGAATAAATCTAAACATCCCATTATTTTCTAAACTTTGATGTGTTTCTATTGAAGTTATTTTGTATTCTATTGGTTCTGTTTCTACTTCTATTGTTTCTCCAGTTCCTTCTAGGATTGTTGTTAAAACTGTTCTTGACATACAAGTATCTTCGTTATTATTATATAATTCATTAGCTTCACATTCTGTTTTAAACAATGTTAAATCTCCAATATAATCTATTCTCCAAATTTGTCCTTCAGGAACTACAAATTCTTCATTGTTTACTAAATCTCCAAGAACAGAAATTTCAGTTGTAGATCCAATATTTGAATAAATAGTTAATGGTTGCTCATCTAAGCAGAATTTTTTAAATTGTTCTAATTTATTTAAATTAACTCTATCTTCTTCGTTAAATATTGAAGTATAAAATTGTTCACCTGCTTTTTTATTACAACCAAAATCTTGTTTATATGATGGGTTTTTCATCACAGTGTAAACATCACATACATCTCCACAAGCAGAATTCATTGAAATTTTAATTTTATAATTTCCTTCATAATTAATTTCTTTTGTTTTTTCTCCATTAACAAAAATTTCTATTGTATCATCTACAACAGATGGATGTATTATTAAGTTAAATATAGGACTTGTTGTTCTTGAAGATGAAGTAGTTGAAAAATCAAAAACACTTTCTTCTACATTATCTCCTACTAAGTAAATATTTAATCCATTATTTCTTATTTGTCCACAAGGATTTATTGAACCCTCAGAACCCATAAACAATTCAAATTGTGCTTTAAAATCTCTTTTTGAAAAATCTTCTTTAGATATTAAAATAGTTTCTGTATTTGGTTTTGCAAATTTAGAACATATATTTCCTTTCGATTGTGGTGTTGCAGATTTAAACAATAAATCACTTCCTGAAAATAAAGGTTCACTACGTGGTTGTATATCAAAAAAACTAAATCCTCCTGTATCTTTTTGTTCAATATCCCAATATTTAGAATCATACTTTAAACTACCTATTGTATTTATTCCAGATGGAACATTAAAACTAATTTTTTTTAAGTCAGTTATTGAAAATGTTGATTCTCCATAAGGTTCAAAACCAAACTGAAAACTAAAAACTTGCTGTTGTGTTCCAAACCAAAATACTCCAACAATTAATCCAACTAATAAAATTACTAAAAATATATTTCTATTCCTCTTTTTTTTCTTACTAACCATTAGATTATTTAAGTTTTTGCTACTTTTAAATATTATTCATAATTTTTATAATAAAATAACTGATAAAAAACCTCCAAGTATTCCAATTATCAATGCTATTCCAATATTTCCTTTAATTTTTTGAGGTTTTAATATTAAAATATTAGAAAAGAAACCAAAAGCCAATATTGATATTATAAATATTAAAACATAAGGTATTGATAAATTTCCAACTTTTTTACTTAATCCCAATTTTGTAAAAAAAGAACCAAGACCACTTTTCATATCAACTTGAATAGTTATAAAATCAGTTGTTGTACCATCTTTAGCAATTATTGTAAAAATAAATTTTTCTTCTAAAACTGAATCTGGAAGTGTTATTGTAAAACTTTTTTTTGTCTTTATTTCTTGTCCAACTGGAAGTGAAAAAGAATCCTCGCTAAAAGTAAGATATTGACAAATAGAACCTTCTTGGTCTTCACAAGTTAATTCAATATCTAATGCAGAACCAATTAGATTTTCAAATAATAAATCTCTACTTTCAGATGATGATTTTACCATTCCATATTGGTATCTATCACCACCACCTTGTGTTGTCAAATCAAAAGTCTGTTCTCCACCTATAACAACTGTAGTAGTTCCACCCCCGCCACCACCTGGAGATACAGGTGTTGAAGCACTAACTGTAAAAAGTGTTGAAGTTTGATTATAATTTCCTGCTAAATCTACTGAAGTTATACTTAAATTGTATGTTGCGAATCCAGAAGTTGCAAAAGAAAAGTCAGAATTACAATTAAAACTACTATTAGGAGGACTATCTTCTCCACCACCTAATGTATAAATTGTATAATTACATTTATCTAAATTTGCATCTGTTGAATTTGTAGATGCTGTAACTGTTTGACTTCCAGCAGTTGTTGTAATTGAGTTTATTGTTGCTGTTGGATTTGTTAAATCAATTGTAAAAGTATAATTTGTTAAACCAAAATTAGTATTTTCATTAGTGTCATTGCATTTAACATTCCAAATATAAGAACCTTCTGTTAAATTTAAACTAGTAAAATCATTAGAACTAAAATTTGTAGCAGAAATTGTTTGATTTAAATGCCAACTTCCATTCCAATTTCCATATAGCATACATGATTCTAAATTATCATCTTCTGGTGTAAAACTAAAATTTATATTTAATTCAGAATTAAAAAATTGATTATCTGTTGGTGCTTGTAAATTAATTGAAGGTATATTTGTAAATGCTTGAATTGTCCAATTATTTGAAGCCCATGCTAATTGTGAATTATTATTTTTTACCAATACATTCCAATGATAAATACCATCTGCAATAAATGTGTGTGAAAAAATTGTTTGATTATATATTCCAGATATATTATTATTAAATATAGTTGTATTCAATGAACCATCTGAGTTCCATAAATACCAAGTAGCATTTGTAAAAATGGTTCCAATTTCAGTTTCTATTGTCATATTTGCAACAAAATCAGATATTGCTGAAACAGAAGAACCATTTGATGGAGAAACTAATGTTACAGTTATTGAATCTGGTGAAAATATAGAATTTTCCCAACCAAGTCTAGGATAATCATTTGTATCATCAATATACCAAATCTCATTTGTCCAACTAGAAAGTTCTACTATATCCCAACCTGTAAATGTGGAAATATTTTGCATTTGAGGAGTAGTTTTTGGAACACCTTTACCAGTATTATCACTTTGTCCAGAAGTATTTGTATCATAATAACAAAGAGAAATATTTGCTCCGCCACCTTGACTTCCTATTAATCCTCCAGCTATACTACCTATAACTCTTCCTGAAGAATATGAATTATTTACACTTGTTCCTGCAAAATAGTTTTCCCCAACAAGACCACCAACTCTTACACCATTCACACTAACATTTGAATATGAATTTTGAATTATTCCTAGATAATTAGTTCCAACAAGACCTCCGCCATAATTTGTAGAAGCAGATAAATTACCATTTAATGTAAATGATTCAGAAATAGTTCCATTGTGATTACCACAAATCCCTCCAACACCATTAGAACCTTCTATTAAATTAACATAAACATAAACTTGATCTATTGTACCGCTACAAAGACCAGATAATCCTCCAAGATTATTTGCAGCACTTATTGTGATATTTCTTATTCCAAGATTTTTAACAGAAGAACCAGAACCTAGAAATGCAAATAATCCAATACCACTATCTCCTGATGCTAAAATATAAATATCAGAAATACTATAATTTTCACCTGTAAAATTTCCTAAAAATTGATATCCTCCAGCATCATCTCCAATAACTCTCCAACCATTTCCACCATTTGATGATGGGGAAGCAACATCTTGATAACCAGATGTAGAAGAATCTAAGTCATTCATTAAAATATAGTTAGCTGTTAAATTATTCCTAGTTTCATTAAGTTCATACCAATCAGTTATTTGATAAGGATCAGCAACTGTACCACTTCCACCACCTGTAAAACTAAAAACATTTCCAATAATTAAAAATAAAAAAATAAAACAAAAAGAAATTAAAAAAGATTTTTTATTATTCATTGATTATCCGAAAATCCAGTCTTTTAACTTTCGCCAAAAACCTTTCTTTTCTCCCTCTTTTTTAATTTCTTCTTCTAAAAAAACTTCATCATCTTTATCTTCTATAACTTCAATAGATTTTATATTATAATCTTCTGGTGGACTTGTTGGTTTTGCCATCTTTCTTCCATTCTCATCAACTGCAACACAATGTTTTCCTGGAACTATTTTCCATCTATTAAGTTCATTAAATTTTTCACTTCCAACTCCATAAGTTTTTTCTAATTTTTTATATTGAGATGGTTTCCAATCTTCCTTAAACCATTCTCCAGTTTCATAATTAAAAACCCATTTTGTTGGACAACCTCCTCCAGATTTTCTTTTACAATCAGATTTATCAAAATAATCAATTAAACCATCTCCATCATCATCTATACCATTAGAACAATCTATCTCTGTACTTGGTAATATAACAATGCAATCACTATCATTCATATCTATAAATGTGTCATTATCATTATCAAGACCATCAGAACAATATCCAAATTCTGAAGTTAAATTTCCTGATGCGCTAACACAAGTTAAAAAAAACATTGACAATAAAATTATTGGTAAAAATATTTTTCCGTTCATATTATATATACCTCCTTACATCTTTATAAATTTTAGGTATTTTCCTAAAAATATGATTAATACTATTTTTCATTTTATTTAAGTGATTTTATCATCAATTCTTCAATTTTTTTACTTAAATCACCTTTTTTCCTAACAAATTTTTCTCTAAATTTTTTTTCTACTTTATGATCTATATGTAAATCAATTCTTGTCTTATTCATAACACATAAACACATATAAACTTTATAAATATTTCTATTAATTTATATTTATATAATAAGTAATAATAAATAACTATTTATTAATCCATTTGCCCAATTCTTTAAATAAATTATATCTAAAAATTTCTCTAATAAATATAATTGTTGAAGTCAATACTAAAGACATAATAGATAAAGGTATCAAATCTCTTGGATGGGTAAAAACAGTATAAATTCTATATCTTGCAACATAATCTAATTTTTCTAATAAATTATAATCTTTTACTGCACCAGTCCAACAATCCAAATTATTACAAACAGTATGTGAAGATTCCCATTCTGGTGAAGCTGTTATCCACCCTATATTATCAGAACTTAAAAGAGATAACCCCAAAATTAAGAAAAAAACAAAAAAACCAAAATAAAAAATTGCTTCATTTCTTGTTATTTTAAATTTTTTTTTCATTATTTTTTTCTCTTTTTTACTTTACCACCAAGCAATCTACCACGATGAACATAATAATAACCAATTGCTAAAACAATAATTATCAAAAATGTATTCATAACAACATCTTGTGAATCAAATATTCTTTTAGCATCATAGAAGAAATTATTCAAAATATGAAAAATCCATGGTGGTATAAAACTTTCAGTAACTAAAGTTAAAATAGCCATTACTATACCAAAGCCTAAAACAACCATCAAGTTAAATTCTTGACCAGAATATCTTAATTGGTGATTAATAAACCAATATAATGCTGAATTAACAACAACAAATAAAGGTAAAAGAATATTATAATTAGATTTTGTCATTTTTATTTTTCTTGCAATATATCTTAAAAGAATAACAGTTAAGGTTATAATTAATGCAAAACCAATATTTTCCGAACCTGGAATAAGAGAGATTGAAAATAATAATTGTGAAACAGGTGTAAATTGTTGTTCTAAACTAGCTATTCCTGCAAATGTAAAATTCTTTGTTACTGCAAGAACACCAAGAGGTGCTAATATTATTAATGATAACCAAGCTATTTGTAATTGTGTCATTCCTTTAAATAAATTTGTTGGAGCATTTCCTGTTGGTGTAAAAAATAAATAACTACCATATTTTTTATCATCTTTAGTTATTAATGATGATAATGCTACACTTAATAATAATCCGAATAAAAATATTCCACCACTTGCAAAATAAAAAAGAAATTGATCAAAAATGTCCTTAGCGTCAAGACCCTTTGCTCCAAGACCTATACTTAAAGAAAGAACAAAGGTAAAAAAGATTAAAACTAAAGATAATCCAATTACTTTTATCAACCTTTCTTTTTGCTTAACCATATTATTATAAGTTATTTATCCTTTTAAATATTATTCATATTTATTTTTTAATTTTTATTATAAGATAATGCTTTTGCTATTAATATTATTAATAAAATAGATAAAATAACTATTAATACAATTCCCCAATTTTTCTGTAAACTATCAGCTAATTTTTGAAAGAATGATTTTGTGTTTTCAGAAAATACTTCTATTTCTGTTGGTTTTGTTATTGTGAAAGTTTTATTCTCATAAAACCATTCATTATTATTTAAAACTCCAACTTCTATTGTAAATTCTTCTATTGATGATTCATTTATTTTTATTTTTTGTTCATAAGAACCAACACCTGTTCTAACAAAATTATCTTTAGAATAATATAAATCTTCAATTATTTCTGATTTTATTTCATCAACATCTATTAATTCATTATCTATATTTAATACTTCAACATCAATATAATTAGTTATTCCAAATTTAAAATCATCTCTTGATTTTATTTTTAAATCTTCTACAGTATCATTTATCACAATTGTTTCATTTATTATTGTTGTTGGTGTATAAGATGTACTTCCACTACCTCCTCCTGATGGTGCTGGAACATCTCTATATATCTTAAAATATTGACCAGATGTTGCAGAAGTTATATTATTTACAGTCATGCTTACCAAATTACTTATACAACTATAAGATTGTGTTATTGCAGCTTCACCAAATTCAAAATATTCTATATTTGTTAAATATGCACAATCTTCAGATATATAAACTTTAATATTATTAATATCTATTTCAGAATCTAATTCTATTTCTGTTGAGGTTATTCCTTGTAATGAAATTGGACTATTTGCTCTTGTGGTATCTTCTGTAACATTAAATCTATTAAAAACATAACTATAATTTCCTGAATAAAGAGTAATGTTAATATTATCTGTTATCTCATTAGTTGAACTTCCATTTGAATACCAAACTAATCCATCTGTTAAATTATAAACATTAACACTATAATCTGATGCACCTGTATTATTAAACAAAATATAATCTGAAGTTGAAATATTAGTTATAAAAGAACTATTTTTAATCCACCAAACATCTCCAAAAGATCCATTTAAATTTTCTATTGTTGTAAAATTTTCAGATAATGCAAAACTACTTAATCCTTGTGTATCATAAACTTCAACCTTAATTATATAATTATCTTTATTGTAAAAAGATGAATCCCATACAAAACTTAAATTTGTTGAAACATTTCCTAATATTGTTTGATTAAAAGTTTCATCAATATTTAGTAATGAAATATTATAATGTGAAACATTTTGTCCATTAAATAATGTTGCAGCAGTATAATTTATTGTTATATTTCCGTAATAATATCCATTTGTTGGAGTTATTATTGATGGCGGTAATGGAGGTAGTCCTCCTGTTTGTAATAAATCCAATCTAGTGCTTGAGCAATTTTGATTATTTAAGGTATCATTTGCACAAACATAATACCTAAGTGTTTCGGTTCCATCAAATTGATGCAAGTGAACATCTAAAGTTCCATCAAATTCACTCCAAGCTATTCCATTATTTATTGTAGATTGTATTGCACCTGTTCTTGATTTGTTTGTTATGTAATAAGCATCCCATTGATTTGCTCCTGCATTTCCTTTAAATAAGAAATATGAAGTGCTTGTAACATCTATTCCTAAAATTTGATTACTTGTTGTGTTAATAACGAATGGTGCTGTATAATGCCAAGACTCAGATACGTGTGAGTGATTGTAAGGTGATGCTTGGTCTTGATTGTAAAATAAAACACAATTATCATCAGATGTTGGATTTCCTGTTGAATACGATGAATTACAATAATAAATTGGCATAGCTTGTGTTCCAGAAGAATTAATCATAAATTCGAATGTGTTAAAGTTTTTATCATTTGAAACATTTAGCAATTCAACCTTTAGCCACTTATTTAATCCATCTAACTTTGTTATCACGTGTGCAGTTGATTCCATTTGTGCTTCATTAAAATTATATCTTGCAGGGTAAACATTGTTGTCGTCGAAGTGGAATGTCCAAACATTTGAATCATTTGAATCATCTGTAAATCCAGTTACAAAATTTCCTCCAAATGCTAAAGTTCCGTTTATGTAAATATTTGGATTATTTTCTGTTGTTGTATTCAATAACTGAAATAATTGAACTGCATCTGCATTTAAATTTATATCAGAAACATTATAAGTCACATTAATTCCAGTATCAAAAGCATTGTAAACATTTAAATCAACAGGTGTTTGGCTAATAAAAATTACTTCTGGAACTATTGAATCTATAAAAAAGTTTATTGAAGTTTGATTTACATTCCCTGCTGAATCGTTCATCCAGAAATCAATATTATTTTCTCCTTGTTCCCAAGTAGCTGTAATGTTATTTCTACAAGTGATTGTATTATTCGTTGTAAAAGAATCATTAGACCAAAGACAAATCGCTGTGTTCTCTTCTATAATTGATAAATTTAGAGTATGAATTGCAGTTGTAAAATCTGAATTATTTAGAGGATAAGTAAAAGTTGGAACTGGAATTATTGTATCAACTAAGAAATAAATTGATGTTTGATTTTGATTTCCTGCTGAATCATTCATCCAAAAATCAATATTATTATCACCCTCTTCCCAATCAATTCCAGTAATGTTATTTCCGCAAGTTAATGTGTTGTTTGTCGCGAAAGAATCATTTGACCAAATACAAGTATTTGGATTAGATTCTCCAATAGAAATATTTATTGTATGTGATTTTGAATTAAAAATTGAATTGTTTGTTGGGTAAGGAATTGATGGCGACGGAAGAGTCAAATCAATGTTAAAATTAAAAGTCGTTGAATTTTCATTTCCTGCTGTGTCATTTGCATAAACAATAACTTCATTGCTTCCTTCAGCCCAGTTTATTCCAGAAATATTATTTCCACAAGTTAGAGATTGGTTTGTAACTCCTGAATTATTTGTCCACCAACAAGCTCCTGAATTTGCTTCAATTAAAGAATAATTTATTCCAACATTAGCAAAACTATAATTTGCATACTGGTCTGGATAAATCGAACTTATTAATGGGAAAGTTCCATCCATCGAGAATACTATACTTTCCGAATCATTAATATTGTTTGAAGTATCATTACAATATACTTGAAAGGTATATGAACCATCTGGAACTGAAGAATTAGTAAAATTATAATTAGAAGCTGATGTTGTATTTGTTAATGTGAAGTTTGCTATTCCTCCATTTATTGTTCCCCAAGCACTACTCACAGCAGTTTCATCAAGACAGGTAATATTGAACACAATTTCATTTCCTGAATATGTTTGGTTTAAAGGAGAATTTATTGTAACATTTGGATTTGTTTCATCCCCACCTGCAACTTCTCTTTCAATTCCTAATCTTGGATAATCTGTTGCATTTTCAATATACCAAATTTCTCCTGCCCAATCTTCATCTAAAGCAATATCCCAATCAGAACTAAATGTTTCAAAAGTTTGCATTTGAGCAGTTGTCTTTCCAACTCCTCTACCACTATCTGATTGACCTGAAACATCACTATCATAATAAGAAGCTATAATATCTCCTTGAACAGATGAACTTCCAATCAACCCTCCTGTATTGGTTCCATAAATTACTCCTGCTGCATAAGAATCTATCGTATCCGAATCAGTATAATATTGTTCACCAATCAATCCACCAACTCTTACACCATTCACACTAACATTTGAATATGAATTTTGAATTATTCCTAGATAATTAACACCTGCAATCCCTCCACCATAATTTGTTGACGCTGTGATGTTTCCTCCATAAGTATATGAATTATTTATTGTTCCATTCAAAAAACCAGTTATACCTCCAGCATTATTTGCCCCACTAATTCTATTAACTTGGACATAAGAATTAATAATTAATCCTCCAACTTTTCCTGAAATACCTCCAATTTGGTCAGCAGAAGTAATTGCTGTCATATTTAATAAACCAAGTTCTCTTATTGTTGCACCTTTTGAAACCTCTGCAAAAAGCCCAACTGCTGTCTCGGAATTAGACATATAAATGTCTGATAAAGTATAATTTTGTCCTGAAAAATTTCCTGTAAATCTATTTCCTGCACTATCATCACCAATTTGTTTCCAACCTATTCCTCCATTTGCACTTGACCCAGCAATATCATTATATCCAGTATCTCCAGCGTCTAAATCATTCATTAAAATATAGTTAGCTGTTAAATTATCTCTTGTTTCATTTAACTCTGCCCAGGAAGTAATTTGATAGGGACTTGCAACTGTCCCATCTCCACTACCTGACCACGGATCTATGAAATAAAAATGATTATTTGCTATTGCTTCTGACAATGTTTCGCTTGATGGTTTTATTCCAAAAAAATACTTATAACTTGGTTCAGTTTGACTTACTGGATTTAGTGATAATTTTAATTGATATAATTGGTCTATATTTATATTGAATCCTTCTTTCACATACCATTTATCGAATCCCATAAAATCAACATTCTTAACTTCAAATGCTCCAGAAACATCATTCCAAACTATTTCTTCTTCTTCCCAATAAATTGTTTTTGATGTTTGATTTCCTGAATCAAAATCTCTTTCAAAAACTAAATTTAAATAACTTCCATTTGTCATATTAGATTCATCATAGGTTGTTATATTTTCATAACACCAAGCGTGTTTTGGACTTTGAGTATAATTAAAATATCCATTACAAGTATAAGATTTAGTTATATTTTCTAAATGAGGATTTGCTTTAGCACTTGTTGGTAAAATTCTTTCTGTATCAAAACCAACTACAATATCTACATCACCTGAATAAACTTTTGATTTAAATTCAATTAAAGGTTGTGTTCCTGTATGTGGAGTAATATTTATGAAAATATTTTCATCATCAATAACTACACTATCTCCAATTATTGTATAATCATTTCCAGCACTAAAAACAGAAGAAGAAAAAAATATCAATCCAAAAATAAAAATAAAAATAAAAAATTGAAAAAGTTTTATTCTTGCAGTTTTATCTAAAAAAATATTTCCCCTTTTTTTTAATTCCATTTTTATTACTAATATTTTTATACTTAAATAACTTACTATTATTTAATTGATTCTAATTTTTTGATATTTTTAATTCTTTTTCAAAATTTTGCAATTTTTCATTAGTTATTGGTTCAATATTATAACCAATAAATTTTATTTTTATATAATCTTTTTCTGTTATCTCATCAAAAAAATCATATTCCAATAAAAAATTTGTTGAATTATATCTTGTTACATCGTCTAATTTATAACATTTATCATATCCAATTAATCTTTCTTCTTCATCTAATTTTTCTAAATAATTTTTTAGATATAAAATATGTGCAGACCACTTTATACACATTTTTAAATTTCTATTTGCTTCATCTGAATTTAATGTTATATTAAAAAATCTATCTACACCAAATTTTTCACTATAATTTAATGTTAAATTTCCAGGTCTTTCTAATTTTAAACTTATTCTATAAGGATCATCTAATTCAGTAAATTTTTCAATCTCTTGAAAATAATATTTATTTTTATTATCTAAGTCATAATTATAAATTATAATTGATTTATTTTTAGGAACTTTGTGATTAACACCTGCTTTAGAAGATGTTTTACCATCTTCATAAAAATTTCCATCAGAATATATTTTATAACCTGTTTTAACTAATTCTCCATCTATATTTTTTGCAAATATATTAAAATCAACCAATTCTAAAACTTCATCTTGCATGGGTTTTTCAAAATAATAATAAATAAAAATACCTCCTGCAATAATTCCTAAAAGTAAAAAAAATCCAATTATTGATTTATCCATTTTATTAATTTCCTTGACCAATTGCACTAAAATCCTTTTTGTTTTTACCATCACCAATCATATTTTTTCTATCAGTCATTTCTTCTTCTAATTGGTTTAGCTTTTCAATAGTCCATTCACCATCCCCCATTCTTTCTGCTATTTCTGATTTTCTTTCACTTCCTTCTCTAACTGCATTTAATTCTGTTGTAATTGCATTCATAAATTCTATTCCTTTCATTAAGTCTTCTCCAAAATTTAATTTTTTTAAAAATTCTGGAAGATATTCTACTTTTGGAGGAAAATAAATTACAATAGATTTTTCAGAACTCCAATCATTTACAGGTATTACTACTCTCTTACATTTTCCAACAATTGTTGTTACATCTTCAACAGAATCATCTAATTTTCTAAAATTTCTATCAGCAGGAGTATAAGTACATAAATATCTTCCACTATTTCCAATTTCTGCACTTTTTTCTATTCCAAAAGCTCTGTTCTTGCATAGTGGAGACATTAAATTGATAACAAAATTTCCATCTAATAATTCTTCTTCATCATTATCTTTTTTATAAAAATATACTAATGAAATAACAATTCCTAATGATATTAAAAAAACTATTACTGAAATAAAAATAATTGCTTTAATCATTTTAATTGATTATCTTCTTTTTTATTTTCTTCTTTATTTTTATCTTTATTATGTATTTTCTTCTTAATAATTTGTTCTGTTCCCAATAAAGGATTAATAGTTCTTGTTTCTTCTTCATCTGGTTGTTTGTCTTTTTTCTCTGCAAGAAAATTAATCCATTTTGTAATATCTAATTTTGGTGGATTTATTAAAACTTGATATTTTTCTGGATAGTGCATATTCATTAGAATAACATAATGTCTATTTGAGTATAATCCCCTTGAATGATATTCAAATATTTGTGTTGTTGGATTTTCACCAACTTTTCTTATCCCAGTAGGGCTATCCGTAGATATATGAGGTATTAAATCTGCATATTCTTTATTTATAACTGTTTTTTGACATAATGGAATAATCTCTGCAATTGTTTTTGGAGGTGGTAAAATATTTTCTTTTTCTTTTTCATCTTCTTGTTTTAGAAATCTTTCTTTTATATCTTTTATAAAAAATAAAATTACACCTAATAAAATGATTACAACTCCAGAAATTATTAAATATCCTGTTGGAAAATCTGGTTTTGAATATCTAATAAAAAATAAAATTGATATTAATAAAGTAGAACCAAAAACTACAAGTGATCTAAACCACTTATTTGAATTTTCCATTTCTTCATTTAATTCTTTTTTATAGTTTTTATTTTCTTCACTCATTTTTTTTACCTGTAAATAATTTAACTATTCCTTCAGATTGTTTATTTAATTTTATTTTTTTATAAATTAAAAATGAACATATTGATATTATTGCTAATAAAGATATTAAAAAAACAAATATATTTAAAAATAATAATAAATTAAAATCGTCTGTTATTTTTTGCAAGTTTTCTTTATTTTCCAATTCTTCATTACTTGTTTGATTTTGATTTGATTTAATTGTATTAATTTCCTCTTTTATACCATTGACACTTATACCAAGTTGTTCAAATTCATTTCTACTTAAAGAATAAATTCCATCTAGTTTTTCATCACCACTAAAACTTGAATTTGTTTCATTTGAATTTCTATAAATAACTACTGGTTCACTTGCACAACCCGTTGCATCAGGATTTCTATTACAGAAATCAACTAACATTGATGCAAACCAATCATCATTAATAGAATAATTTCCATCACCAACATTATCATAATTTATAAAAATATTAAAATTTCTTATTTGTTTATCAAAATTTCCTTCAATAGTAATATTTTTTATATAACTTTTATTTGTTTCTTCAGTTTCAAAAATATAATTATAAGGTTTTATCGTATAAGTTATTCCTTTTGTTGAACCTGGTGCTATGTCAAAATTATTTTCACTAAACTCAAACCATTCACCAGACAATTCTATATTTTTTGCATAATTTGAACCTGTATTTTTTATAGTAAAAACACCACCTGTTTCATCAATAAAATCCATCGTATAAGAAGTTTCAATAAATGTTGTTTCAATTGTTGTTGGGTCATAATTTTGATTTATATTCAATGTTAATAATGAATCATAGTTTGGATTTGTTATTAAACCACTATCATCAAGAACAACTATTTGACAACTTCCATCTTCAATATTCCAACCATTTTCTCTTATTTCATAATTTAAAATTTGTGGAGTATTAAATGTTGATGTATAAGTTTCATTTGGTTGTAAATCTGAAATTAAATTTTGATTATCAGAATTTATTATTTTTAATAACATTGTATTTAAACTTTGCCAAATAACAGTATCTCCTTTAATTATTTCTAAATTACAAGGATCTACACCAATGTTATAAGAAGTTTCAATATAATATGTTTCTTGGCTTGAACCAATTTGCGAATTATATAAACCTTTTATCCTTATTTCTTCATTAATTTCTGAATTTGTTGATATTACTGCTGTTATAGTCGCTTGTTGTCCAGAATTTAATTGTTCAATAGTTTCCATAGAAATATAATCATTTTCTTCAAAAGAAATATTATAAAATGTGAAAGATTCAGAATTTTTTATTGTAAATATTACTTGTGCATCTTGATTTAAAGTTTTATTAATATTGAATGATGAATCTCCAACAACTTCCAAACCATTTGCAGACAAAAATGGAAACAAAAAAATAAAAGAAAAAATAAATAAAAATATTCTTTTACTTATTTCCATTATTTAATTTCTCCTCTTTTTTAATATAAGGTTTAAAACAATTTTCAACTATAAATTCTGATAAACTTTTTCCTTTCAAATTAAGCTCTTTTCTAATAAATTTTAATATTATTCTATTTGGTGTTTCATCATTTTGGGATGTCGAAAATTCAATTTTTTCTTTAATAGAACCTTCACAACAAACAGAAAAATTAAAACTCACTTTCGCATCAATCTTTTCACCATTAGCTCCATTTTTTCTTTCAGCCATCTTTTTATTCATATTTTTTTAAAAAAATATTACTAATAATTATTTTTTATACTTTATAAATATTACTAAATTAAATTTTTTATTAATTATTTGCTTTTTTTTCTTTTTTCAATTGTTATTAATTTATAACAAATAAATAAAATTATCAATAATAAAATTATAAATAATAGAATTATTATCGATAATTTAAACATAAATTCTTTATCTTCAATAATCTTTCCACCACGTATTTCTTGATAACCTTTTAAATAATTTTCTGCATCTCCAAAATCACACATTATTTGCAATTCTTCGTCTCCACCACATAAAACTAATGTTTGGTCATCACCTGTTGCTCCAATAAAATTAAATATACTAAAAAAAATTAATGAAAATAAAAATAAATTTCTAATCATTTTTTATATTTCATAACATAAACTGCATAATTTAATTCAAATTGATCTGGAGTTAAATTATATTTTTTTCTTACTTTCATTTCCATTTTTGCAGTATATTTTCCTTTAACATCATTTTCAAATTCTGGAATTTTTTCTTCTTCAATTGTGTATTCTATATTTTTCATTACTTGCCTCTTTTATTAATTATTAAACTAAATTTTTAATTCTTTTGTTTTGCAGATGGCGAACCTTTATTCTTTGGAAGTATAAATAATGTAAAACCAATACTAAATAAAATTCCCATTAAAAATCCTATTCCTAAAAACATTGCTTCTCTTAAAGTCTGACATTGTAAAAATCCCATTATTATTTCTTCTCCTCTGAAAAATGCGAACTAGATTTAATATAGGGATTAAGGAAAGTTTTTTCCGAAGGAAAAAATTTGGGTGAGCCGAAGGCGAACTCTTTAACGCATATTATGTTCCCCGAAGGGTTGCGAAGCAAAGTAAAAGCGAGGGCGGTCATTCTAACACCCCACATTTTATTTGTAATTTAGTTCCAGTCTTAACACAACTAACATCTTCTAAGATTGTTCCGTTTTCATCAGCAATAGTGCAATTTTCCTGAACTGATGAAAAATCATGACACAATCCGCTCATATCTATAGTTATCTTTTCTGGAAAATTGTCCGCACTAAAAGTTCCTATTTTTATGTAATCTCTTGTTGAATACCAATCATAAAAATATAAACCTCCAATTAACAAAATCATTATTGCTAACAAACCAATCCACAAATATCTTTCTTTCATCGCTTCAAGCTCTCGCTTTTATTGAACATAATATGGAGTTTCATATAGTTTGCCGAAGGCAAATTAGGGAGAGGAACTGCAAGTTCCGAACTATGAAACGTATGTTCGCCGACCCGAGCCGTAGGCGAGAGTGCAACGTGGCACGAGTGGAGCGAAGCGACCTCGTGAGTTGGAATTTCGTTCTCAATCTTAAATGAAGTGTAGTTTTTTGAAAGAAGCATTATTTCTTGTTTTGCTTATTATATTTCAATCCATCACAGACTAAATTCTTAACTATTAAGTCCGTGTTCTTTTTTACATCTTCTAAAGATGTTTCAATTTTAGCAATATTTGTTTTTGCGTTGTCTGAATTATCCTTCAATGATTCTATTTCTTTTTTCATTGGTATTAAAACAAACTTCCATAAAATCCAAAGTCCCAACGCAATGAACAAAATCCATTCATAAGTTGGAGCAAGACAAATTTCAAACTTCTTACAAACAATGTCTGTTAAAAGAGGGTCTCCAGTTACAATTCCGATAAGGGCATAAAGTAACATTCCAAATACAGACATTGTTGCAATAGATTCTAAAAACATTTGTCTTGTACGATTCTTCTCTTTGGATTTTAAATGATTGGAAATGAAAAAAGTAATCAAAAACAAATATGCAATTAAAAAGTATATCATCTTTAGCCCCTCTCCAAATAAGATGTAAAAAAGGTATTTAAACATTTTTATAAGCAAAACCTCCTTTCAACTCTTTCAAAAAATTAGTATTTAATCCGATATTATGTGTTGTGTTTTCATTGCACATTGGAAGGATTAAATCTAACGAATTTACTTCTTGATTGAGAACTAATAAACAGCTCGTGAGAGCGAAATTCCAATTTTGGCGAATATATGTTAAATCTACTTTCCACTTGAAACCTACCTTTTCTGAATTATTAAATTTCATCTTTTCTATCCTTAATATCATTTAATTTAGTTGATTCTAACCCCTGTTTCTCTTGGAGATTATTTGGAAATTTCTTATTTTGACTACAAGACGTAAGCTTCTCTATATTTAAAACCATAATATCCCAAAACTGTTTAAGTAAAACCCAATCATCGCTTTTAGTCCATACTTTTATATCCATCTTCTTAATCTTCTCAAGTATTTCTTTTTGTGCTAATTTGTATCCTCTTAATTCTGCTTCAACTTTTCCTCGTTGTTCTTTACAAGCATTATATCCAAACTCGTTCTTATCTTTCAAGTGTTTTATTTCAAGTTCTTTTAATCTTTCAATTTCCTTAATTATTCCTTCTTCTTTTGTCATAAAAGTGCACCTCTCTTATGTTGTATCTTATGGCAAGGAATACATAATGTTGAAAAATGTTTTCTTTCTACTGGAATTTTATAAACCCAATGATGAAATTCTAAATTATCCTGCGAACCACAAATTGAACATTTCTTATCTTTTTCAAACTTATTTATTGTTATTGTGTGAATCTTACATTTCTCCTTGTTTTTATGATAATATTTTCTTCTGGCTTTTCTTCTTTGCTCTCCAAATTTGTCTTTATCCATTGTTTTATGATAATCTCTAACTGCTTTAGTTATTTTTTCTCTGTCTCTCAAATATCTCATCTTATTATAGGATTTTACCTTATCTGGATTTCTTTTTCTCCAATCTTT